>OBAG01000730.1_pt1 | contig 25849 bp, 25 predicted proteins | sample 1517701 | NCBI WGS metagenome assembly OBAG01 (sample SAMN04571702, study PRJEB22368) | human gut metagenome | biome: human gut; material: stool | host: Homo sapiens | place: Luxembourg | collected 2012-09-07 | reverse complement strand
ATAGGCCGTCAGCGCTACGGGCAGGATGCTGCCGCCGCACTCTACCGAAGATACCGTCAGTGCGAGCCGCTGGCCGTTTATCGAGGCCGTACCATATATGAAACTTCCCGCCGGAAGGGTCGCGGCACCTACCCGCACGGCATCTATGAGCCGCAGACGCACGCGCTCCCCGGCCGCGATGCGCTGTTCCCCGGCGATGCAAGCGCGAATCATACCGGTCGGGGTCGTCGTATCCGGTCCCACTGCGGTATGGAATGCCCGGTTACGGGGTACGTCCGGCAACGTGTCGGGCACGGCGAGTGTCGAAGCTACCGACGAGACAGGACGCACGAGGACTATCCGTTCGGCTGTCCGCACCGTCGTGGGAACGGATGCGGACTGTTTTTTGCTTTCTGTCGTACCGTTTTGGGGAAAGTAACGTGCTGCCAGAGCGTAGCTGCGCTCCATCAGCGCTTCTGCGGAGGGCGGCTCCGGGGGCAGGGTTCGCTGTTCTTCGAGGCGGCGGGTCAGCTCCTCGACCTGACGCTGCAACGCCTCGAGCTGAGTATCGCTCTTCGAAGCCTTGTGTTCTAACCCATAAAAGCCGCTTATCGTCCGCGTAGCTTCGGCATGGGCTTCCCGCACCCCAACTAAAGCATCCGCCCGATGTGTCGGTTCTTCTTCCGTTGTATCCAGCAACGAGAAAGAGTCGCTGTCGAAACGCTGTATTCTGCGGCGTTCTTCCTCTTCACTTTCCACATGTGCCAGCGCTTTGGTCTTGCTCGCCTCGATTCTCACGCCGCGTCCGTCAGGAATAGAAACATCGAGTCCTGCGGCATCCTGCGGCATCGTACTACGGGCACTTCGAAAAATGAAATACATACCCGCCGAAAAAGGAACGAGCAGGATCAATACGGCAATCAACATTTTCTGTCGTTGTTTTCTGCCGGAGGCGCCGTTGCCTTCCTTTCCAGTTTTTTGTTGCTTATTCTCTTTCATCCCGTATGTTCAAAGGTTCAACGTATTCGATTCGTTCGGGAACAGTGCCTGAAAATCCCCGCACGAGCAGCCAGACATCCAGCATGGCCAACAGACAAAGCATTGTCAGAATAAGGATTCGTTTTTGCCGTTCGGAAAGCCTTTCAAGAGAGCTGCGTAATTTCGTTCGTATCGTTCGGAAAGATTCCTGCAATTTCAGACAGGTGCGTTTAACGGTCATGCGTTCCCAAGTTTTTATTTTCCACGATTGTGAAGCGTTCGATAAGGAATCCTTGCGGATTATTGTCCGAACGGGACACGTCCACCAGGCAGCAACTGGTAATCAGGCTGCGTTCGGTTACGACACTTTCACGAACTATCTGCTGCCGGGCGAAGGTCTTGATGCGATACGGATAGCTTCCGAAATCGCACTGCATGCTGTCAATGGCAATGCGTTGAATGACATTTCCGGCAATCAGGCGGTTGTAATATCCTGCCTCCTGCAAATCTCGGTAACAACTTAAGGCGCTTTTGTCGGCCAACAGCAAAGCCCGGTTGATGTTGCCTTCTATCGCATCCTTATCCGGAGAAAGCGAGAAAAACAACTCATGAAAACGCCTCACATGCTCCCGGGCTTCTACCGGACGATTCTGCTGAAGGTCCTGCGACAGAGCGAGCATGAGCGATTTGCCCTGCTCCAGTACATAAATTTTTTCGCGTTGTTTCTCAGCGTACCTGAACGACCCCAATACGGCGATGACCGCTACCAGAGCGCACAGTCCCAAAAATAACATGCTGAAAAGTCTGATATGCCGGAAGCTGCTTTCAAAGTTCTTCAATGATTTGAACTCCATAATTTCTACTTTTTATTGATTTTGGTTGACCGCACGTCGATATGCCTGCGTACTCCTTCACGGGCCCTGCCCGCAACATTGCCTATGGTGGAACCCGCAATACCCGCTGCATGTGTCAGCGTCCAAGCTCCCAGATGGGTGACGATACGGTTATAGCTGCCGATACCCGACGCATGGACGATCCATCCGGCGATACTCGGAATGGTGAAATAACCGCAGATTCCGATGAGCAGAAAGACCAGCGATGCGCCGTTTTCGGCGCTGAACGTATAGGAAGGATCTATGGCCAGCATCTCCATGTCTTTCTGTATCGAAAGTACCTGTAAACGGGCCAGAATAGCGCCGAACAAATCGGAAATAGGCAGCCATAAGTATACGCTGATGTATTTCGACAGCCACTGTGTAAGCGAAGCGTGGAACCCGTCATACACGGCGACCGCAAAAGCCAATGGGCCGAGAATAGCCAGTACGATAAGGAAAAACGTGCGGATGGTGTCGATGATTAGGGAAGCGCAGTCGAAAAGCAGCTCCAGCAGCCAGTGAAACGCTTTGGTGATCATGCCCTTCAAACTCCATGACGAACTTTCCTCATACATCTGCTGCAAGGCCATCAGGTCCGCCGGTTCCAGATTCATCTCTTCGAGCATCGCGGTCGTCTCTTCGCCGGTCTGAGCCGTTGCAAGCTGGTCGAAATTCGCCTCGGCCGTCGCTTTCATCAGCTCCTGTTTGTCTTTCTGATATTTCCCCATATCGAATGTTTGACCGACGAGCAGTTTGTGCGTACCCTGAACTACCGGAGAGAGAATCCCGTTGATGGTACCCAGCACCAGCGGCTCGAAAAAGAGGATGCACAACCCCAGCGCGAACGGCCTCAGCAGCGGGAAAACGTCGATAGGTTCCGCACGTGCCAGAGATTGCCATACCCGGTAACTGATATACAACAGCGCCCCTAATCCGGCGATACCCGAGGCGATGGCAGTCATCTCCGAGCAGAGCGGCAGCATCTTATCGAACAGAGTCCGCAGTACGACGTGCAGATTTTCAAATGCGAGCGGTAGGAACATAGACATTTATCTCCAGAGGATTACCAATATTTCTCTTCATCCGTACCGTAAAGCGCGAGACTGCGTTTCAGATCGTTGCTTTCGCGGGCCCGAAGTACGGCGGTGGCGATATTGCAGCGTGTAAACAGCCAGGCCCTGTTGCGTAGATGCGAGAGCGACGTATAGCACTTGTCTATGATATCCAGCCTCTCCTTGTCCGTCATCGACATTTGCGACGGGTTGATGATCGTCTGCAAGTCGCGCAGCAAGTTCGTGCCCTCCTGTAACAGCGACGTGTATCCACGGGCGATAGCCGTCAGCTCCGAGACCGTGAGATACTCGTCCCGAAGCATCTTATCATAATTGTTCACGTAAATGTCCGATATCTCGCCTACCAGCAGGATACACTGTTGTACTCGGCGGGCATTCCGCACCAGATTCGTTACCCCGCGCAGTTTGTCGTAATATTCCTTACCCTGGAGGTATATCTTTTGTGTCTCCTGAAAGTTCCGGTACATCTGCTGTGTGGTTTTCGCGGCTTCGAAAATTTCGTTCGACGAATTGACAATACCCTGTGCCAAATTCGAAGGGTCGGAAACCACCCACTGCGCCCGGGCCGTTACCGATACGCAAAGCAACAATAAGCCCGTCAACAATATTTTACTTTTCATTCCGATTCTTTTTACGTTTGAATACCTCGGTTTTCCTGTGTGCTTTCAGTCGGCAGACATCGGCCGTACACACTCCCGGCGCAGGGCCGCAAGTATCTCCATCGCCGAATCGCACAGCTTCAAAATCACCTCTCGCTCCATTCCTTTATGCCTCGCTTTCGGAAAGACCGTCGTTTTGCATATCGTGCAGTTCGTTGCGTAAAAGCGTGGCCTCCCGAAGGAACGTCCCATAGTCGGCACAATGCAACACATCGTTCTCATCCAGTATGATTCTTCCGCAGCTCTGTCCCAGCTCTCCAACCAGAACAATCTGTCGGTCACGCAGCACGGCCGACAAATCCCGCAACACGGTTTTGTAACAATGGGAATTATCACATATCAGAACAGACAAGCCATCCTCTTGCGGGCTGACCAGCATTGAGTATGTAGTGCCGTTGCCGACCCAACTGCCGCAAATGCCGCATAAGCGTATGCGGGCTGCCAGGCGCTCCGCATATCCCAGGAAACGCCCCCGTTCGTTATGTTCCTTTCTCTGTTGTTTAAGCAGCCCGACAAATTCAGCCGCCAATTTCTGTTTTGCGTTCATCTGTTTTTCTGTTTATGCGTTATCGATAATCGTGCGGATAGTCATTTCCGGCGTTTCCGTTCTGCGTTCGGAAGCCATACGGCGGATGGCACCTTCCAGGTCTCCGCCCATACGTTCGGCCAGGGCGAATATTTCGGTCTTCTCGCGCTCCTCGGTCGTGTAGGTATAGTATTCTGATTTAGATACTTCGACGGCATAGACGGCCGACTGCACGCTGCCCAGTCCGATCCATACCTCCTTGTAGTTGCGACCCGGATGCCGGGCAAGGTTGAGCGAGAGAATCTGCGCCTTCTCCTTTTCCGAAAGTCCCAGCATGGCCTGTATGCCGTCGAATTTGGTCATGTACTTACGTTGGTCCAGGAGAATCTTGCAGTCGGCGTTGTTGATGATCGTCTCCTTGACAATCGGCGAGGAGATGATGTCATCGACCTCCTGCGTCACGACCACCGCCTCGCCGAAATACTTGCGGACGGTTTTGTACAAGTACCTGATGTATTCGCTCATATTGGCCGAAGCAAGGGCTTTCCAGCACTCTTCGATAAGGATCATCTTGCGCACGCCTTTGAGCCGGCGCATCTTGGAAATGAACGTCTCCATGATGATGAGCGTCACGATAGGCAGTAAGGTTTTGTTGTCGCGGATATTGTCTAATTCAAAGACAATGAATCGTTTATGCAACAAGTCCATCTCCCGGTCGGAGTTCAGCAGGTAATCGTATTCGCCGCCCCGGTAGTATGGCTCCAGCACGTTCAGGAAGCCCTCCAAATCGAAATCTTTCTCCCGGACGTTCTTCTGCCGCAGCCACCGGCGGTACTCCTGTCCGACGAACTCGTAAAAGGAGTTGAACGACGGGACAATGTTCGGATTGCGTTTCATCTCCGCAAGGAAAAGATTGACGGCATTCGAGAGCGCCACCTCCTCGGCCCGCGTCGGGGCTTCGTCCTCGCGTTTCCACAGCGTGAGGATAAGTGTCTTGATCGATTCCCGCTTCTCGATGTCGAATACCCCGTCCTCGCTGTAAAAGGGGTTGAAGCAGATCGGCTCCTGGTCCGTATAGGTCAGGTAGATGCCGTCCTCGCCGTGCGTGCGGCGGCGGATAAGCTCGCACAGCCCCTGATACGAATTACCCGTATCCACCAGCAGGATGTGCGTTCCCTGTTCGTAATATTGACGCACCATATGATTGGTGAAGAAGCTCTTGCCGCTGCCCGAAGGCCCCAGGACAAATTTATTTCTGTTGGTAGTGACGCCGCGCTTCATCGGCTCGTCCGAGATGTCCACCAAAACCGGAACTCCCGTCAGTCGGTCCACAAGCCGTATTCCGAACGGGGAGGCGCTGTCCCGGCCACAGGTCTCCAGTGCAAAGAAGCACACCGCAGGCTCCAGAAAGGTGGTGAAGGACTCTTCGGCCGGAAAGTCGCCCTCGTTGCCCGGAATCCCGGCCCAAAACAATACCGGCACATCCACCGTATTGTGATGCGGCGTGCACCCCATCAGGGCGATCTGGGCGCCGACTTCGTTGCGGACCCTCTTCAGCTCCGCATCGCTCTCGGCCCACGCGACCACATTCACATGGCAGCGCACCGACCGCCAACCGTTCGCGTGTGCTTCGTTCAGATACTCTTCGATCCACTCCCGGTTTACGGCATTCGAGCGCGAGTAACGCGACAGAGAGTTCATATTGCGCGAAGTGCGCTCAAGCGTCCGCAGGATCTCTTCATTATCGTCCAGAAAGACATACTGATTCAATATGTGGCTGCATCCCAGCAGCAATCCCACGGGTGAGGCGAACGACAGGCGGCAGTCCGACCGGTCGGTAGAAAGACGCTCGTAGCGCGTATCGGTAGCGACCATTTGGGCGATGTCGTCCAGGTCGGAGAGCGTATGCAGCGAGAGCGTCCGCTCGCCGATACGCACGCTGCCGGCATCGAGTCGCAGATCCTCCACCGTACCCGCTGTGCCGCCCAACGAGAAGTAACGCTCCAGCAGCCCCGGCTCCGAGGCCGTGCCTACGACCTCCTCCGCCGAGAGTCGGCGAAGGTGCAGGCTGCCGCTTTCGTTCAGAATACTTTCGGCCTGCGCCACCGACTCCAGAAATCGTGTCACGGCATCGCTGTCCAGCGCCTCACGCGGAATTAACGCACCTCGGCATAGGGACGAGAAGTCGCTCCGCTGCCTCATGCGTTCTTTGGTCGTGCGCGTGACGAACAGGTAGCAACTGTGGTGCAGGTAGGGACGTTCGTTGAAGTGACGTTCGAACGAACGGGACAGAAACGACTCTTCCGCCTCGATTCGGGAGCGGTATCGCTCCTCGATGAAATAGTCCTGCTTGTGCACGACCGTGTAGTCGGGCAGAATAGCCAGCGCTTTGCACCATACGCTGTGCAGGCTCTCGTACTCGGCGGCGGTCTGCGTGAATACCTCCGGGAGTTTCACCCGGAAAGCGATGGTAAGGTCGCCGTTCTTGCTGACGATACAGCCCTGCTCGACAGCCAGAAGCGGAAAACAGCTCTCCAGCGATACGGTTTTAAGCGTTCCCTGCATGGTCGTCGAAGTGATTAGTGATTCGTATAAGACGTCCTATTCTGCGGCGGCGAATGATGCGGCGCGGCAGACGAAGCCCCGCAAGCAGTTTCATCATCCCGTATTGCCCGTAGCGAGAGTTAAGACGGAAGACACCCCAGACGAGTGCAGCGCCCGCAGCGCTGCAGACGAAGATGCAGACTCCGGCGGAAAGGCCGGCAAGGTACATCGCAACGAACAGCAGGAAGAGACCCAGCAGTCCGCCGGCAAAAAGGTAAAGGTATTGCGCCCGCAGGCCGTGAAACTCCACACGGGCATTGACGCCCTTGTTGATATTATACGCTGCCATAGCCGTTACAGGAAGAATGAGCGCAATACCGTAGCACTGACAATCAGAAAAATACAGGCGCCGAACCATGAAGCGGCGGTTTTCGAGGTATCCGGGTCTCCGCTGCTGAATTTTTGGTAGACCTTTATGCCTCCAATCAGCCCAATGACGGCTCCGACAGCGTAAATCAACAGCGTGAGCGGGTCAAAATAACTCGTCACCATGGTGGTCGCTTCCGAGATACCCCGAAGACCGTTGCCTTGCGCTCATGTCTGCCCCACGGCAAACAGAAGGGAGGACAGAAGTACAGTCATTTTTTTTCGTTTCGTGCTCATTTCGAAATAGTTTAAAAGTGAAATAATTCGGGCGGCAGACCACTACCGGCCTGCCGCCGGTAAACTGGGGTCATGGGCGCTCAATTCACCCCGAGTCGTAATAGCACATCTTCATAATCTTGATGATTTAAGTGAAACAATCCATTAGAAAAAACTCCCGGCATGGTCCGGCGAAGGACCGTATTTCTCCTCGTCCGTAGGCTCCAACTCGTCGGCAAACGAATCTTCCTCATTCGGAATCCGGCTTAGTGCCTGCTGTACCTCCTGACGAATCCGCTCGGTATCGGACAGGCTCTCCTGATTCTCATTCAGTGCGAAACCTTCGTCATTCCATTGTGAGATGCCACGGAACGATTCTGCACTCCACGTTTCGACGACCGAGCCTCCCCGGGGGCTGTTTCCGTCTTCAAAGTTATCGCCCGCAGAGGCGTTTGATGCCGTTTTCGCGGCCATGTCACTTTCCGGCACCCGCTGGCATGAAGTGTACACTTTTCTTTCGATAAGCTGCCCGTCGGAAGAGTCCGCTGCCGGCAGCGTAACTGCTGGCGACGCCTCAGACGAAGAGTCTTTGCGACGTCGGGGCAGGTGCAGAAGATGCCGCCAACCCTCTACGAAAAGACTTCCGAGGTGTCCCCGGAACAGAAACTTATCCAAATAGAGATAGGCCGTACCGAGGCCCAGAAACGTGAAAAGAATATCTCTCATGGCTCTTATAACAGCTTATCCCGTGCCGAGGCTTTATAGCACGCATTGATCTCCTCCCGGTACTTCTCCAGATGATGCCGCAGTACGTTTTCCACATATCCGCTGACGGACAGTTCTCCCGAAGGTCCCAAATGCCGGACGATGGTCGAAATAGCGTCCCGCACTTGTTCGCTGACATAGACGGCCGTGCGGCGCTGTACGACCATCGGTGAGAGAAAGGTTTCGGCATAGGAGGATTTCCCGGCCCGGCGGCGAGGCTTTTCCGGGGCAGGTCGCTCGGCATCGGAAGCCTCGGAATCCGCCGCAACGCCCATAGCGGAATCCTCCAGAGCCGGAACGCTGTTCATGCGGCTGGCGATCATACGCAAGACCTCTTCGTCGAAAGGTTCGTTCTGTCGTCGTGCCATACTACTCTAATTTTGCAATAGCACATAATTCCGCAAGAAAATCATCCATCCCGCTATCGACGGTAAAGGAGCGGTCGGCGGCGAACAGCGTTGAGCGGAATATGCCTCCGTTGCCATCGGACTCTCGGCTGAAACGGCTCCGCATAGGAAGACGGCTCCGCATCAGCGAAAGACCGAAATGCCGGATGACTTGTTCATAGTGTTCGTACAGCGGAGTGCGTTCCCGTCGGTCAAGCATGGTCCAAAACATACTCACGCTCTTCAGCGGTGAACTCTTACGAGCGATAATCCCCTCGTTAATGGTTCGGGCGAAAGTTATCGAGCTCTCCAAAACCGTCTTATCTGCTCTGACCGGCACAAACAGATAATCCATGCAGGCCATAAGCCCCAATACCCCTTTGGTTCCGATGGTACCGGGGAAATCGACCAGCACGACATCCGGTACCTCCTCCTGTCTGATGTAGTTCGAGACGTCTGCCAGAGTATTCGATGGTTGGGTTTCCAACACGGGCCATACCTTCTGTCCCGTCTGTTTGTACTGCGTCATCATCTGCTGCTTGAGACGCTCGGAGCTTTCCATGACATCCAAATCCCGCTCGCGCTGCCGGGCGATGCTCCATTGCGGATAATCGCAGTCAGCTACCAAAACCCGGTAACCCATCCGGTAATGAAGCAGGCTGGCCGTGAAAATTGTGTAAGTTGATTTTCCGATACCTCCCTTTTGATTGGCGATCGAAATAAAAACAGGTTGTTTGTCCATATTCGATTGATTTAAGTGTATGAGTTTATTCAGTGAGTGTGTGAGTGTAATGAATGCACGATTGCAATACTTCAGTTCATTCAGTGGATTCATTCATTGCATGAGTTCATTCTGGCAATGAGTGCAGTCGTTCAGTGAATGCGTGAGTGCAATGAATGCACGATTGCAATATTTCAGTTCATTCAGCGGATTCATTTATTACATGAGTTCATTTCGGCAATGAGTGCAGTTGTTCAGTGAATGCGTGAGTGCAATGAGTTCATTCAATAAGTGCATGAGTGTAATGAATGCACGATTGCAAAGCCTGCGGCCATTCATCCACCGACAAAGAAACTACTTGAAAATCTTCTCGGATTCCATTTCGGGAATACGACACTCACAGGCACCCGCAGGCCGTTTCGGGTCATTGTGCCGTTATGGATTCTTTCGTAACATTGCACCGTCGGACGAACCGGTAGTTTCCCGGCATCGAAGGCCGCTCCGCGTGCGGAGCGGTTTTCTCGGCAAGGGCCGAGAGCAAGGTATCTTTTCGTATGCGGAAAATGTTTCCCGCATACGAAAAGGCCCGGCGGCCTTCGGCTGTCGGGCTATGGTTCGCTCCCAAGTCGCAAACCCTTTCAACTATCATTATGGCACACAAGAAAAGCGGACGGCCTAAAGCTGCCGACCCCAAAACACACCGTTACAACTTTCTGCTGAATGACAAGCAGGAAATCCGCTTCCGCAAGATGCTCGAAGAGGCCGATTGTACGAAGAACATCTCCCGATTCATCCTTTCACGACTCTTCGGCTGAGAGCTGAAAGTCTATAAAATCGATACCTCGAAAACCCAATTCATCGCCCGGCTGAACGACTTTTACTACCAATTCCAACGGATAGGAACGAATTATAATCAGATCGTCCGGCAGGTAAATACCCGTTATTCCGACCGCACGATCCTCACGCAGCTCGGGATTCTTACCGGCTATACGCGCCAACTGAAGGCGCTCAGCTTACGTATCGAAGCACTCGCCAAACAAATGCAGGAGCAATGGTCGCAAGAATAACTTATGGCAAAAATATCGTCGGCGTGCTGGAGTATAACAAGCTAAAAGTCGATAAAGAAACAGCCGGCGTACTGTGCTGTCACAAACTTCCGGTAATGCCCCTCGACGGTAAAATAGACTTTCATAAATTGGTGGAAGCATTCGCACCTCACTTGTCCGACCCGCGCTCCCGATTGTCCGACCCGGTATTTCACGCTTCGCTCAATCCTCACCCGGAAGACCGGCTGTCGGATGCGCGGCTCATCGAAATAGCGCACGAATACATGGAACGTATGGGGTACGGCGACCAGCCCTTCGTCGTCTTCAAACACGAAGACATAGCCCGCAGTCACCTCCATATCGTATCTATCTGTATCGGGCCGGACGGGAAAACGATCGACCGCTACAACGACCGTAAACGCTCTCAAGAAATTACACGGGAACTCGAACGACAATACGGATTGCACTCTTCGCAGGGAGAACGACCGGTATTCGAAGAGTTGCGGCGGGTCGATTATCGGGCAGGCAATGTACGGGCACAGGTGGCCTCTGTCGTGCGTAGTATGACGGATCGCTACCGCTTCGCATCGGCCGGAGAGCTGAACACGCTGCTGCGGCCGTTCAATGTCTGGCTCGAAGAGTGTCGCGGAGAAGCACGGGGCCGCACCTACGAAGGTGTCCTTTACGGAGCGCTCGATGCCTCCGGGGAACGCATCGGCAATCCGATCCCGGCCAGCCGTATCGGACGGGATGTCGGGTACGACGCCCTGCAAAAACAATATGCCGCAACGAAGAGCTGGATTCGGGAAAACAGGGAGCGGCTGGAGCCGACCAAAGAAGCCATCCGGCAGGCGATGCGACAATGCAGAACGCCGGAAGAGTTCGCTGAGGCGATGCGGCGGGCGGGAGTTTCCGTCGTGTTCCACCGCAGCGGGAAGAACGACGGGAGGATTTTCGGCGTCACGTTCATCGATCACGACAACCGGCTGGTTGTAAACGGCTCGCGGCTCGACAGAGCGTTTTCGGCGAACAACTTCGAGAGGCTGTTCGCGCAGGCCGGGGAAGAAACCCGGAATACGGAAAAAGAAAACTTACCTGCCAATCCCAAGACACCGGAACGAATCCCAGACAGGCATCCGCAGCGAAGCGACACAACCGGAAAATGGCTGTTGTTCGACCTCGTAGATACGCTGCTCGACGAAGCCGCAGCACCGGATCCCTATGAAGAGTACGAAATGATACAGAAGCGCAGGAAACGGAGAGTGCAGAATTAACTATGCTTTTGGTACTCCAAAATCAAATTATTATGTTTGCAATAATTGAAAATTAAATATCACAATATATCGACGCAAACAGATGAGAGAATGATCCACTCCATCTTGTTTCACAGTTCATAGAGCACTTCTACCGAGGCCATAGGACAGGCGTCGAACAATATCCAGTCGAACACCCCGATAGGGATAGTTGTGACCAGTCCCTGTATTTCCGGTATTAAATAGTATATCACTGTGTCACAAACACTCTCCAGCTACCATCCTTCTCTCCGCGCTCCACGTATTTATTGGAGATTAACTGTACCAACAGTTTCTGAATAGCCGTCACGCTAATACCCGTTTCCTCTTTCATGTCCGCCAGCGTCAGCGTGGGCTGAGTTCGCATAGCGTTCAGAATTTTTGTATAATTGGGCGTTCGGAATGCAATCCGTTCCCCATCATACCACCACACATTCTCATTCCTCTCGCTCACAAACAGCACATCATTATACACTTCTGTAGCCACCAAGTCATTGAAATATTTCAAAAAAGGACGGATATCCTTGACCCCTGCATGGGCTCCATCACTAGGGACAGGACCTACTTCGAGATCTGTCTGATGCAAAGCTTCCAGATATTCGCTCTTTTTACGACTACGAACCACAATCATTGGATAGTCGTGGCGCGTTAGGATGTAATTGACCAACAGCCGGGCAATACGACCGTTACCGTCCTCGAAAGGATGAATGCGTATATAACGGTAGTGAAACAGTGCGGCCAACTCTACTGGGGATAGTTTCCTTTCTTGTTCTGCTGTATTATACCAGTCCACTAAGTCTCCCATCAGTCCGGGAGTCTCCTCGGGTGAGGCATATTCGAATCTGTCCCCATATCGGGTGATAACACTGTTAGGCCGAGTCTTATACTGGCCGGCATGAATTACATAACTCGTCTGCATACCACCAGGCAAATCTCGATAAACAGTATAATCTTCTCGTAATATGGTTTTATGCAATGTCCGGATAAAATTCTGTGTCAATGGCACTCCCTGCACCGTAGCCTCTTCCGTCATCATTCGCAGGCCTACGTTGCTCGCGGTCATCTCTTGCACGTCACGCACGTCTGCCTCCCCAATCACCTTGCCGAAAAGTAGCAATATTTCCGTCTGGCCATAAGTCAACGTATTACCCTCAATATGATTACTGTTGTAATTGAAATCCACAGTAAAACGGCGACTGAGCCTTTCCCTATCCTTCTCCGACAGCGGCTGCAAATTCTGCCATGCAGTCAACGCTTTCTTTATATTAAGATACTTCATATTCATATTTATCAACAAACAATGCAAAGATATAAAAAAAACGCCCAAAAGGTTGTAATGATACAACCTTTTACCTAAATCGCTTTATCTGACGTCAACAGCTACTATAGAAACAAAATAAAAAAGACAACTGATGAAAAGAAAATAGAGATTCTTCACCAAGTCCTGCCATTTTGATGCTATAAGTTGCATGTTTAAAATATTTGATTCGCAAAACTCTTTATTTCGTCGGTCCAACATTCACTTCGAAACCATTTATCAATCATTTTACTGAGCCTGACACTACCACAGAAAACAGCCGTCAAAAGCCCATTAACAAATTATGTAAATCTATTTGTGTAAGTTGATTATTTTAGCTATATTGCATTCACAAAGATGTTCGGTTGTGTTTCTGTAAGGAGTTGTCGTCCTTCCCAATAATATCCGAATATCAATATCGTATTTTTCACTAAACTGACTGCTGACAAAAAGAAAATCAACACTTTCCCAACCTATTCGTCTAACTTAAAAGAACATGCCATGAAAAAGAGATTTATCGACATTCTGAATGATCAAATCATTGAGAATTTGCCTAAAGAAACAACAGCATTCGTAAAAGGGGGAAGTGATGATGCTCCCAATAACGGTTGTCCGGCTAACAATACGGTGGCCGGCTGCGGTGAGCTCAATTTGGGCTCTTGCGCTCCGAACACATTAACTTGTGTCCCCAATAACCCTCTTTCCTGCATTTCGCCCAATAATTCTCCTGTTTGCATTTCTCCGAACAGTGCTTGTCCAGTAAACCCATGTGCAGGCAATAATTACAATCTTATGCAATGTCAGTAATTCCGATCGCACTTGTTCCGGCTTTAATGAGCCGGAACTTTCTTAAAATACATGATTATGAAGCTGAGCGATTACAATATCTTCGTGCCTTTTCATAAAGGGCATACTATCTTGTACAATTCCATCAGCGGATACTATGCTTTGATAAAACCGGATAGTTTTACTTTGATACAGCGACATCAAAATGACATTGTTGGACTACGGCAGGCAAATAATCGCATATATAATTCTCTCGTAAACAATGGCTGCATAATCGAACAGAATCTGAATGAGTTCGAAACAATACAAAATAAAAGATTCAATGCCTGTTTCAACAGCTACCATTATAAATTGATAATCAATCCTACGATGGATTGCAACCTCGGTTGCTGGTATTGTTACGAAGATCACATCAAGGGTTCGGAAATAAGTGACGAAACAGTTGCCCGCCTTGGGCAGCATTTGGAATGGAGATATGCCTATTACCCTTTTACCCAGTTGGAGTTGAGTTTTTTTGGCGGCGAGCCTTTATTGCGGGAAGCCAAAGTAAGAGCGATAATTGATATAGCGCATGCTTTTTGTCAAGAAAGAAATGTACGGCTTACACTGGAATTTACGACTAATGCGACATTGGTTTCCGACACGATGTTGTATTACTTACAAGACTATCCCGTCAATTTTCAAATAACGCTTGACGGAGATAGGGTAAGACACGACAATATCCGTTGTTATAAAAATTCAAAAACAGGGTCGTTCACTAAAATAGTGAGTAATCTGAAACGTATTACTGATTCGTTATCGAACTATCATTTGGGAGTACGAATAAATTTCGACCAGGAAACGCTCATCCACGGCGAAGAATTATTAGAAAGTCTCTCTTTTTTAAATCGTGAAACATCGCATATCAGTCTTCACAGAGTATGGCAGATTCAGGAAAAGGATGTGGACATCGATCAAATCATGGAATTTATAGCCAAAGCTGCAGAAAGGAATATTTGCATAGAATATATGCCGCTCCATATGTTTAAACCTGCGATATGTTATGCGGATAATTTAAATAGTGCGGCTATTAATTTCGATGGTAATGTATTCAAGTGTACGGCAAGGAAATTTTCTACCCAAAACAGGGAAGGATTTCTCTCCAGTAATGGCGAGATTGTATGGGATGCAGAGAAAATACGGAACAGGATGTTTTTGAAGACGCCCCGGATATGCCGGACGTGTAAATTATATCCTTCCTGTACCGGTTTCTGTTCCCAGCATATTCTGGAGCGGGGCGGAGAAGCAATGTGCACTCTGCTTGAATCGCATCCGATAGACTACTATGTGACGATTAATTTTCAACAACGTTATTTACAACATCAAACACAATGTCTATGAAAAGGAAAGTTATCGTATCCATGGCGATGGTACTGGGCCTGCTTGCAGGCACGGCAACCGCCGTTGCCGGCCCTCCGCAGTGGATTGCAGGGGCCATATTCGAAGAAAACACCAACTGCGCCGTTCCGTTCGCATCCTTGTGCCTGTACGATGAGGAGTCCGGCGAACTCGAATACGCCTGTTTCACGGCATTCGACGGTATTTACAGTCTTCCTACAGTCGAAACCGACAAGATTTACAGACTGACCGTTTCTGCTCCCGGTTATCGGACGCTCGACAAAAAGATCAGACCTCAAAAAGTCGATATACAGGGCAACGTATGGTATCCGCTGGCCATAGTCCGTTCCGGAGAGTCTGCCGAACCACTCGCGCCCACATACAGTTGGACACCCGATGAATTGGGGATAGATGCAAAGGATGTTGAAGCCGTCTATACGGCTTTGCCGTGCATGGATTACGAAGAGGGCTTTGCGACCGATAAAAACGGCGAGAGCGTGCTTATCCTCTTTAATTGGGCCTTGGTCCCCGGAGAGCAGTATCCTGCATGGGTAGAATACTACCGGCAGCATCCGGTCGGCGGTATCGAATATTACGACCTGGAGGGAGAGGGGCTCTATGGCGGCATACTCAATATTTTTACCCATGATGCAAGAAAGCCTCAAGGCACCTATCCGGCGGAAAGTCTTATGACCAGTACGGCCTGGGATGTGGAATAAGCGTACAAGAGCATATCGGATTTTTGAGAGTAACCAACACCCAAATCAGTGCCACCATGAAAGTCCTGTTCCGTACATTCGTCACGACACTGTTGTTCGTCGGATCGGCCCTGACCGCATATGGTCAAATTATCCTGCGGGGTACCGTGACTACCGACAGCGGCGAAGCTGCCGCATTTGCCAATGTCCTGCTGTGCAGTGCTAAGGACAGTACCGACGTTATCGCTTCGGCGATGGTGGACATGCAGGGCACCTATTCCTTGCCCAAACAACGAGAAGGCCGTTATACCGTGATTGTACAACTCGTAGGGTACAGAACGATTGCCGAGCAAATCCAGCTCCGGATGCCATCCCTCGGCGATAGTCCGGAGATAGTCCGCGACTTCGTACTTATGGCCGAAGCCGAGCAAATCGACGGCGTTGTGGTAAAGGCGCATAATGTCACGCAGCAACTCGACCGGACCGTATATAACATCTCGCAGGAAGACCGTAAACACGCTTTCACGGCGCTCGATTTGACACTGAAAGTTCCACAGTTGCGTTTAGATCCGGTTTCCCAGTGCCTTACTTCGGCTGAAGGAGCTATCAAAATCTTTATTAACGGAGCTGCTTCATCGGAGCAGGAACTCAAGTCGCTGCGGCCTACAGACATCAAGAGCATGGAGTATTACGACCTTCCGCCCATGCGCTACGGCGGCGGAACGACAAAAGTGCTTAACGTCATAACCAAAGGAGCCGTCGAAGGCATTTATGGCGGTATTGACCTCTCTCATGCTTTCACGACGGGCTTCTTCAACGACAGCTTCTACCTGCGCTACAACCGTGGTCGCGGTCAGTTCGCAGTGAGCTATTACGGGTCTTACCGCAATTACCATCACCGGGACGGGACTACCGTTTATGATTACACGCTCGGAGGGGAACATTTCAACAAAACCCTGGCCACCCGACAAAAATTCGGTTATTTCACCAATAACATCCGGCTGCAATACACCAGCCAGGTACAGGACGACTATTTGTTTCAGGTCAATTTTCTGCCCAATTTTACGAACAGACATTACAACATCGCTTCCGAGATCGACTTTCTGACAGGAGAGATACTCTCCAAACGACATGGAGAGCAAGGTTCGTTCCAGAAAACATTCTCTCCTTCGTTGAATATGTACCTATGGAAACAACTCGATAATCGGCAGGAAATTATCGCAAATCTCGTAGGTACTTATTTCGATGCCTCCGACGACTCCCATAACGACGAGTACGCCGACCAGGACAACCGCCCTCTCCTGAATGACTTCAACAAAACCCGCAATCATAAATATTCAGTGATAGGACAGGTAGTTTATACCAAGAATTTCGAACGGCTGTCTCTTTCGGTCGGTGAATACCTTTCTTTCGAAGCACTCGATTCCTACCTGAACAATACCTTCACGGACAGCCGATATCAGACGCAGGTTCTCACGAATCAGACATATGCGGAGCTGACGGGCAATCATCTCGATGGCAAGCTGCAATATCGCCTGTCGATAGGGGCTACCGGGCGTCATACCGCAAGCAGGGAAGTCGATTCGTGGGACTGGGTATTCACCCCTTCCATCGTTGCCGGTTATCAGTTTACGCCCACGCTGATGCTGCGTGCAGGATTTTCGCAGTACAATACCTCTCCATCCCTCAGTCAATTGAGTAATAATATCAGCCTGATCGCGGACAATATCATCCGGCGCGGGAATCCGTACCTGAAAAACGGCTTCTCCAATAACACATTTCTCGGTATCTCCTATACTAATAACTGGCTTTCCATCTATGGAAGCGGTTTTTTCGGTTACAGCAAAAACCCTATCAATTCCTATTTTATAGAAGGGGAACATTATATGGAACTTGTTCAGGAAAATGCCGATTTCGGCCGTTATTACGGGTTCAACTATACTGTTCAGGTCTCGCCGTTCAAAAACCGCCTGCTGACACTCAAACTGCAGGGAGCTGTCGGATGTACCGAATACAGCAGCCGATTTTATGGCTTGTACAAACATCTGACTGCACCGCTTTTTTATGAAATCACCTGCAACTGGAAGGATTTCTCGTTGTTTTATCAGGGTAATCTGCGTACTTACACGCTGCAGTCCAACAACCTGTTGGTGGCCAATGAACCTATGTCGAATCTGGGAGTTCGATACCGATACAAGGACTGGAGCTTTTCGGTGACCTGTATAGGTTTTCTGGTAGATTATCGCTATGAGACCAAATCCGTCCCGGACAGCGCGGTCTACTATTACGATACGAATACGATTCACGACAACGAAAATATGATACTCGTCAGTGTAGGCTATCAGTTCGGCAAAGGGCGCCTGTATCAGGAGCGTGCACGTAAAATTGACAACGCAGATACCGATTCGGGATTGTGAAGAAACAGAATAGATATTCAAATACTTAATCGCTGTTCCGGCTATTCTGTCACGGTAGAACTGATTACAGGCACAAATACCTGATTTGTTATAATTCTTTGGGCTGCCGCACTTCCACATCAAATGTACCAAGACGCTCCAATTTAGCCAATACAGCGATTCGGTACGGAATGCAAACTGTACTCATTCTGTTGTGGCTACTACAACGATAGTTACGTTGATATATCTACATCGAATCGAACAGTGTGACAGTGCTACATCCTACTGTTTTAACTTCCATACGATATTTATGTAGCAAAGATTTGGTTGGCGGCGATTATTTTCATATTTTTAGTACAAATTCAAACTCTCCCATGCGTTTTCCCCACTATACTCAGCTTGATTCGATGGACTGCGGCCCGACGTGCCTGCGAATTATCGCCGCGTTTTACGGTCGGCACTACTCCCTGCAAAATCTGCGTGATCGCTGCCATATCACGCGGGAGGGCGTTTCGTTGTTAGGTATCAGCGATGCTGCCGAGAGTATCGGTTTGAGGTCGGTCGGTGTAAAACTTACCTGGCCGCAATTGCGCAACGAAGCCAATTTTCCCTACATCATACATTGGAACCAGCGGCATTTCGTGGTGGTATAAAAAAGCGGGGTAAACGGTAGTACCTTCCCCTCCTTTTGCGTAGCAGCCACTATAATCATATAACATGCTAATTTACAGAAAACTTTTAACAAAACAAATATTGTTTAGATGATTTATATCTGTTAAATTGCAAGAAAATGAAACCACACTTTTGATAAAGATTCTCATGACATAAATGTATTTTCACATAGTTTCATTAGTCTAAAAATAGTTCGAGGCCAGCCACCTTGGTATCTATATGGTTTGGAACCAAATAACTATTTATAAATCATAATAATCAATTCACGGCTTAGGCTTTCTTTTGTTATCTTATGAAGTATAACACAATATAGCGGATGCCGAAAAGCTATAAAAGAGTAGGCTAACCTTAAAATCTTTCAACTATGAGTAAGTTTAAAGTAATAGAAGAAAGTCGATTCCTGAAAAATAATCTTATGAAAGAGATTACTGGTGGCGTAATTATCAATTCAGGAACATGTACTATCCTCTCAGCACACGATGGATGTGGTGGAAGTTCCAGAATATTTACTACATGCAAAGAATCCTCGGTTGCTATGTATGAGTCTACAAATTGCGGAAGTGTTTTACCATATGTGACATGTACTGTGGGGATGTTATATGAACACTCAACCTGTGGACAAATGCCTACGTATATGACATGGTGCCCGGGTCAAGCGGATTATAATGGAATACCATAATCGGGAAAATTAAGGCGTTGACGGGCAAATGAAACATTTGTTTCATTTGCCCAAATAATAAAAACACATTCCAAAGAATTATGAAAAAAACACTATTAATAATTGTAGGAATGCTCTTTTTTAACGTGCAATCTTACTCGCAAATCATATCCAAAGTAGATGAGCGCTTTGAGCTTACCAGCATCATGTTCGCATTAGCGGGAGTACCGGAATATTGTGAATGTGCCATACCGTCTTATGTAGAAGATATTATAACAGAATTAGCTCCCTATGAGTTTACCGAGCCTATCAATTATATCCGCGAATTAAATACAATGCATGCGATAGGTTACAATAACGTGTCCACTACAGCGGAAATGTTAGAGATAAAAAATGGCAAAATACGATTGCAGCCTCAATTTGACATTTCACAAATATCAAAATATGATTCTCAATGGAATGAGGAGTTGTTTGCTAAGTATCTGAAAATGATCAATCAATTCTATAAAGAAAGTAATTTTCACAAATTCTACAAAGATCATAAAGAATTATATGATATCGCCACCAATCGGATGAATGAACTTCTGGCCACAATCGACACCCAATGGTTTTATTCTTTTTTCGGAAAAGAGTTCGATAAGGAGCTGGATATATACATAAGTATAACGAACGGCCCGAGTAATTATGCTTTGCGCAATGGAATATTGGTCGGAGTTATGAAAGATGGGAACGGTATGCCTCATGTGAATTCATTCCTAACATTACCGACCATAATACATGAATTCTGTCACCATTATACAAATCCATTATTTGATCGATGGTCGCCGCAAATGGAATATTCAGCCAATAAAATTTATCCGTATGTAGAGGATAAAATGCACCAGTTAGCTTACTCCGGAGCAGACGTCACATTAGAAGAATGGCTTAATAATTTATGCGTTCTTGCATACCTGAAAGAAACTGGGTACTCATCGTTCAATGCACGGGTAAGCTATCAAGTAGCAAGAGGTTTTATATGGATGCGGCGCAGCATGGATTTTATGGAAAACTTTTACGCGCACAGGGATCTGTACCCTCATATAGAAGATTTCATGCCCCAGCTCATAGCTTTTTTAAATTTCACGGCTGATAATTTTGATTCTGTCCTAACAGAATATCAAAACAGACATCCATATATTACCAATGTATATCCTGCAGTTAATTCGGATATTACCGGTTTCAACGAGATAATCATAACTTTCTCAGAACCTATGCTCGGCGCTTGGGGATTTTACGGAAGTGGCTCTGATGATCCTAATGTAAAAGAACTCTACATAAATGCCGTAGAATGGTCTGAAGATAAACTGCAGGTGAAACTGATACTGGCGCCTGAAGAATCCGAACCTAATTGCACCTATGGGATACAACTGCTGCCGGAAGGGTTTATATCGGCAAAATACTTTCACTTAGACAATACATGTAGAAATTTAATATTTAACACTATACAAAAATGAAGCTGTCTAAATACAAGAGGGGTATTTACAACCGATTGTTACTCAATATCTTGTATGTAATAAATCAGAAATATGGCCTTAATCTTTAATGGTACATTCTGAAGGGCGAATATTTAACGCTTTTATTAATTCTTAACTCTCTTGGAACTTCAATATAGGCTGTTCTTTCACATTCCAGTGCTATCTGCGCTCTATGTTCCACATTAATTGGGGCTCATTATACAAGCCTTCGCAAATATAGTATATTTATAGAATTTAGTGTGGTTTTCTGAAGTAATCTTACCAAAATACTAATGAGCAATCTTGAAATAAGCAGACACCAAACCTACATCGCAAAGTGTTTATATTTTGTGCATACATACACTTTTTTTGAATTATACAAGAAAATCCACGAAAAGGCATTACCTTTGTGACTGAAAAAGCAACTGCGCTAATGACCTGAAGAATAAGAATAAATAACATACGAAACTCCTTCGCTGTCTTATAGGCTTTGGTCTGCCTCGCAGGGATAGTGATGGAGTTTTACTTTTATATACGACCATGGCAAAAAAGGCAAAAACAAAAGATGTAGCAAAGAAGACCATCGAGCAAACTTTGTGGGATTCAGCAAACGAATTACGCGGCAACCTTGATGCTGCCGAATACAAAAGTGTAGTGCTCGGACTTGTATTCTTAAAATACATCAACGACTGCTTCAAAGTTAAGCACGATGAACTTGTAGCAGAGGGTGCCGGCTTTGAGGAAGACCCTGATGAATATATCGGTGACAACATCTTTTTTGTTCCTACAGATGCCCGTTGGGATAAAATCGTCAAGGCTTCGCTTACTGCTGAAATAGGAGTTGTCATTGATACAGCAATGGAAGCGTTGGAGCAGGAGAACAGGCAGCTTAAAAGCATTCTCCCGAAAAACTATGCCCGTCCAGAACTCGACAAACGCCGCTTGGGCAATGTAATTGATATTTTTGAAAACAACCTGCATTTCACAGGAACAGAAGCCCGTGATGTGCTCGGGCGTGTATATGAATACTTCCTTGGAGAGTTCGCTCGTGAAGAAGGTAAGAAAGGCGGTGAGTTCTACACTCCATCATGTGTTGTCCGCACCATTGTTGAGGTTATCCAACCCTACAAAGGAAAAATCTTTGACCCGGCTTGTGGTTCGGGAGGTATGTTTGTACAGAGTAGTAAGTTTATCGAACGTCACCGAGGTAATATCAACCAAATTTCTGTTTACGGGCAGGAACTCAACAGCAACACATGGAAATTGGCACAAATGAATCTTGCCATTTGTGGCATTGAGGCTAACTTTGGCGACAGCTTCGGCGATTCATTCCACGATGACAAACATCCGTTCCTCAAAGCGGATTTCGTCATGGCTAATCCACCGTTCAACATTTCCAAATGGGGCGGCGACCAACTGCGTGACGACCCTCGCTGGCAATATGGCATACCGCCGGAGGGCAACGCCAACTTTGCTTGGATGCAGCATATGCTTTATCACTTGGCGGACAACGGACGCATCGGATTAGTGCTTGCCAACGGCTCGCTTTCCTCACAGCAAGGCACAGAGGGCGAAATCCGCAAAAACATTGTCAATGCAGATTTGGTAGAGGGCATTGTAGCTATGCCGTCGCAGTTGTTTTATAATGTGCAGATACCTTGCTGCCTTTGGTTCTTGACGAAGAAAAAGGCTCAACCGGGCAAGACGCTTTTCATTGACGCTCGCAACATGGGCTATATGAAAGACCGTACACACCGTGAACTGTCGTGTGGTGAAGAAACCGAAGACCACGGTAATGACATCGGACGGATTGCAGAAACCTTTGAACAGTTCCGTGCCGGAACGCTGGAAACTGAAAAAGGCTTCTCTGCAATTGCAACCATTGAGGATATAGAAAAGCAAGACTTTATCCTTACTCCCGGTCGTTACGTTGGCATTGCGGAAGTGGAGGATGACGGTGAACCGTTCCAAGAGAAGATGGAGAGGCTTACTTCCGAACTGTCGGATTTGTTCGCCCAATCGCATACACTTGAAAATGAAATCCGCAAGCAGTTGGCAAGAATTGGCTTTACCGTTAAGTAAAAAACTTCTACTCTTCGTTATGTTCACCCAAAAATAACGAAGATATGAAAGAGAAATTAATCCAAGAAATCAGCACCGCAATGGCAGAAGTGTTAAGTTTTGAACAAGTAGCTCACCTTAATAGCGTATTGCTTCAGGTTGTAAGCCAGTACACTATTACCGAGGACGGCGAGACATTGCATGAAAATGCAGTGTCGAATGACCGTCTGCTTGACATCTTCTTGTCTGCAAAACAAGTGGAGGGCTGCACCACTCCGACTATCAAATACTATGGCTCTACCATTCGGCAGTTGTTCAAAAAGATGCCTAAAAAGGTAACAGATTACACCACCGAGGACATCAGGGCCTATCTTGCCGTGTTCCAGCGGAAGAACAAGTCAAGCCGTGTAACTATCGACAACATCCGCCGGATATTTTCTTCATTCTTTGCTTGGCTTGAAGAAGAAGATTACATCATCAAAAGCCCCGTCCGCAGAATACACAAGGTTAAGACCGGAACACAAGTAAAAGAGGTATTGAGCGATGAGAATATCGAACAGCTCCGTGACAGTTGCACCGAAATCCGCGACCTTGCCATCATTGACATATTGGCTTCCACTGGTATGCGTGTGGGCGAGTTGGTGAAACTTAACCGTGAGGACATCAACTTCAACGAGCGTGAATGTATTGTTTTCGGCAAAGGGAACAAGGAACGTATCGTTTACTTTAATGCCCGGGCAAAGATACATCTGCAACAATACTTGGCTTCTCGCAAAGACCGAAATAAGGCACTCTTTGTTTCATTGGCTAAGCCGCACAAGCGTTTGGGTATTTCGGGCGTGGAAACACGTCTGCGCAAACTTGGCCGCTCGGCTAAGATTGTACGTGTTCATCCTCATAAGTTCCGGCGCACATTGGCTACAATGGCTATCGACAAAGGTATGCCTGTCGAACAAGTGCAACGGTTGCTTGGTCATGTCAAGATTGACACGACCATGCACTATGCTATGGTTAATCAAAGCAACGTAAAACTCTCACACCGTAAATTCATAAATTAGCATGTGGTGTTGTTCGACATACGGCAGAAGAACATCATTTCCCAAAAATAAGCGTGGAAATGATAATTTAGAGCAGCAGGCGCAGGCATTGTTCGACCACTACTTTGACAGTGGAAGCATATATCTTGAAGATTCTATTATGGGATGTTTGACTGATATAGCCGTCTATCTAAACGGGTTGGCAATGCAGAAATTTCCGGCAACTGATATTGAACGAAGTTTACCAGTACTTAAAATAAAAGAATTGGGACAACGTAAATGCGATGATTGTAGCGACCGCTGTTCGGATTCCATAGATGCAGATTACATTATAGACAATGAGGATATTATATTCTCATGGTCTGGAACTCTTATGGTTGATGTTTGGTGTGGAGGTAAATGTGGATTAAACCAACATTTATTTAAAGTTACTCCGTTGAAAAACTATCCACGGTGGTTTGTTTATTATTGGACAAACCGTCATTTAAAGAAATTCAAACTCATTGCAAAAGATAAAGCTGTAACAATGGGGCATATAAGGCGTGGTGACCTTGAAAATGCAGAAGTTGCTATTCCTACAAATCTGAATATGTTGGAAATTAACGCTCGAATAAATCCGTTGTTTCAATCTATCATTGATAGACGATTGGAAATTACTAAATTAGAGAATATTCGCGATGCGCTTCTCCCGAAGCTGATGTCTGGCGAACTGACAATAAACGAAATATAATAAGGTTATGGATAAATCAATCGGCATATTAGATAAAGATTACACGCTATGGGTCAAGGAACTCGTAAAGCGTTATCGCAGTAGCCAAATCAAGGCGGCTGTAAAGGTAAACAATGAAATGCTCCGTTTTTATTGGGAGCTTGGCAAAGACATTGAGGAAAAGCAAGCGGACAACAAGTATGGCAGTAAGTTTTACGCCACATTGAGCCGTGACTTGCGCCATGAGTTACCCAATGTTGAAGGACTATCTGAAACCTCAATCCGCTACGCAAAACGCTTTTACTCGCTTTATAACCAACAGATTACAATTCTGCCACAACTTGTGGAAGAATCTAAAAAGGCAAATCTTCCACAGCTTGTGGAAAGATTGCAATCGGATTTATTCTCTGTACCTTGGGGGCATCATCGCTATATAATCGACAAATGCTCGGACGAGTCCGACAAGGCTCTGTTCTATGTCCGCCAGACTTTGGAAAATGGTTGGAGCAGGGATATGTTGCTCAATATGCTGGGAACAGACCTGTATGAACGCAGCGGCAAAGCGCAGACCAATTTCAAGAGTACACTTCTTAATACAGACAGTGATTTAGCGCAGGAAATAACACGTGACCCTTATAACTTCTCTTTTACTAAATTACGAGGAAAATACAACGAGCGTGCCCTTAAAGACGCATTGCTTACCAACATCACAAACTTTTTGCTGGAGCTTGGTACAGGCTTTGCTTATGTAGGCAAAGAGTATCGCTTGCAAATTGCTGAAAAAGAAAAATTTATCGATTTGCTCTTTTATAACCTAAAACTGTCCTGTTATGTGGTGGTAGAGGTTAAGATAGGCGAGTTTGACTTTGCCGATGTCGGGCAGTTAGGCGGTTATGTTGTGGCTTGCAATCACCTTCTCCGCAAAGAAGGGCGTGACAATCCTACGATAGGATTGCTTATTTGCAAACAAAAGAGCAACACTCTGGCTCAATATGCGCTTGAATCAAGCAGTCAGCCCCTCGGAATATCCGAATATGAGCTTGAAAAGCTATATCCCGAAAAGGTGGAAGGCACAATGCCGTCCATCAAGGAGATAGAAGCTAAATTAGATGGTCAAACCAATAGCTAAATTCTCATTTATGGAACAGTGGAAAGAATACAAATTGTCAGATATACTAA
>OBAG01000723.1_pt1 | contig 26186 bp, 25 predicted proteins | sample 1517701 | NCBI WGS metagenome assembly OBAG01 (sample SAMN04571702, study PRJEB22368) | human gut metagenome | biome: human gut; material: stool | host: Homo sapiens | place: Luxembourg | collected 2012-09-07 | reverse complement strand
TCCAAGGTTTATATATTCTGTACCTGTGGTTCTCCCTTGCTGCATAACCGGATCGGCAGTTACCCTTCCTGTTACTAAGATGATTGATGACATAAAAATCTCCTTTCTGCCTCTATGGGCGTTAAAATAATAAAATAGGTTAAAATAAAAAAAGTGCCATTATAGCACCGTATAAAACGGCAGTATAATGACACGATTTTCCAACTTAAACTGCATGTGTTCTGGATGAATGGTCCAGACTCCCGAAAATGGGAACACACAAAAACTCAAATACAATATTATACTAACACAAGATATAGATATAGTCAATGATACAAATACAAGATATAGATAAAATGAAAAATGGGTAGGAGATAAGAGAGTAAACAATAGAATGTTTGGAGCCATCTGACTAGAATATGACCAGGTGACTCCAAATATTTTGATTAAGATTCTAGATTTGTTTTGTCTATGGAAGAAAGCTCCTCATACCCCAATAGTTCTGGGCGGGGATTGTTCTCCATTTGCAATCCGGCTTGACGACGAAAATAAAGCCGGTAATGGTGACCGGTTAAAAGTTTGGAGTGCTTATCTAGTGTAAAGCGGTATTCTGTTTGATCAGCAGTCTGAAATAAAATCTGTTGATGCTTAGTGAGGGGACTGACTTCTCTTTTGATACAGGTTCCGATAAGTTCTGTATACGCTTGCTTTTTAGCGGTACACAAAAGAGCAAGGATACGTATGATGCTGCCTATACCAATCAGAAGACTCATAATGAGGAAAATATGATCTTTGGTATGTAGTCCATAGACACATCCGAAAAGGACACAGAAAAAGCCGATTGCCCCTTGGACAATCAGCTTGGAAAGTAATGGTTTTGGCATTGCGGCTCCTTTCTATAGTTTTTCAAATGCAATTTGTTTGTTCAGATATAAATTAGTGACAGCCTCAAGTATTGGATATTGGGTATGATTTAGCTGCAGATTTTCAGCAATGGTATGAAATGTGGCGTCAGTGCTGTCGTAAAGTTGGGACAGGAGCTGACGGTTATCTTTGGGAAACACACCATGTTCTACACAGGCAGCCAGCTCTGCAGTAGATATTTGCACCCGTTTTGCAATTTGCAGGACAACCTTTTCCATGGGCGAGAGGGGGACCTTTCTAAAGAAATATGCCATGTCGGTTTTCTCTATTTTCCGTTTGAGATAGAGATAAATGCAGGAAAACAGTTGAGTGGCAAAATTGTCTTTCAGTGGACAGAGATATAATTCACCTAAAAGCCGGTACAAGGCATCTATGCGTGTAAGACCATCTCCTTTCACTATCAATCCCCGAACAATCAGTCGGTTCAGATAAGGCTCCATAGGAATGTTTTCAGAACGGTTGTGGAGCTTTAAACGTTCTGAAAATGCAGTATGCAATTCGTGAATCTGGCGTATGTGAAATGCCAGACAGCTCCACAGGATAAATTCTTCTTCACTTAATCCATATTCTCGGTGATTATTTATAACTATGGGCGTTTTATGGTTTTTAAGGCAATCTTCAAATCGTAAGATTCCGACTGCAGTATATAGTGTCAACATGGCATCTTCTCCCTTCAGGATAGCAGGGCATACAAGGTGGCATCTTGTTGCAAGTATTTGCGGGCTTTACTCTTCCATGCTCTGACATGACTTGCCGGAACTCCATAATGTTTGGAAATTTCCTGACTGGTATAGCCGTTTTGCTGAAGCAATAATGCCTGTATTCCCTTTTTTATGGTGGTGCAGTTTACATTCTGCAAGGTCTGCAGGTATTCATAGATGGATCGGAGATTATGTTCCTGTTCCAAATTCTGCAAGGAAGAGGTATCTGCAAGGAGCTGCTGATAAGAGGTATCTGTTTCATTATCTGCGATAGCATCCATGGAACAGGTATATGTTCGCTCCTTTTGCAGACTTCTCCAGTAATCGTAGATGGCATTTCGAATAACAACTTTTGCATAGGTTTCAAAAGGACGGTTTCCGTCGTAATTCATTGCTGCTTTACATAGAGCAAGGTTGCCGATCTGGAGAAGATCCTGGCGTTCATCATAGGAGACATACCTGCAACCGCAGGTTAAAGTTTGAATGACTTTAGCAACTATTGAAAGATGATCTTCCGTAAGTTTTCGTTCTATGTCTGTCATTGGTATAATCATAATCCCACCGCCTTTCAACTGGCAGCCCGAAGTGGGATGTGGTTATTGCGGAGGATTTTCATGGATTCACAGATGAGTTGTTCACACATATACAGATCAAACTCTCCGATATGGGCTTCTTTAGCAGTTAAACAAAACTTGTCGGCAATCCAACGGTATGCATCTGATTTGGAGAGAATGTGGTTCTTCCAGATCTGGTCAAAAGTCTGATGTGCCTGGATACGCTTGAAACGAAGCTGCTTGTCGGCAAGTGTTCCTTTAGCGATATTTGTTCCCGGATGAACCCCTACATAAGAATTACATTCCGGATATCGACTGCATACATAAACTTTTCCGCCTTTGGATTTACTTCCATACACATAGGAAGCATCTTTTAAAATTGCTGTACTGCCACAATATGGGCAGCGAATTGGTTTCTGTTTCATAAAGATTCACCTCGCTTACGTTTTTAAAACGTAGAAAACATCTGAAATAATAGTTTCTTACGTTTTTTATACGTATATTGTAAGAAAGCGGGTGACGAATTCCCATGTATTGGGCAGTGAAACAGATCCCGGATACGAACCAAATGCCAGAAGCCGTTGCTAGTATTCCGGATAGAACAATGCTTTGATCAGTGGGAATAATCCACTGTCCGTAAAGCGGGGATAGTTTACCGGAGTAAAAATAAATCCTGCACAAAATAACCGCAATAGATATAAGCCGACCAGAATTAAGCATAAATAATAAAGGCGGCGGGTGCGGATGGTCCAAGGTCTGCGTGGACGAAATTTGAAATACAGGATGATAAGTGCGGGCAGAAAAATCAGGCGGGTAAATATCATATCCATCCCCTGTAATATCAGAATCAAGTTCATTCTACGTACACCTCCTTTTTTATTCTGTACGCAAGATTTGCGAAAATCGCAACTTTGCTGTCACCAGTTATAATGTGCATTTTCCTGATACCTGAGAAGAGCGATACAAGGGCAGGGGGTTCCTGCTAGCTGGATGGATTTCAGGTAGGAGCTGTAAAGAGCAAGAAACTCATCTAGTGTAATGGCATCGGCGCATTCGGTTGGTTCCGGTATCCGGGAGAAGATCATTTCTGCGTCTGCCATGGTCAGGACACAAGGAATACCGGAGGAATCCAGATGATACAAAAAATGAGAGCCATTGCAAAAACTACGGGTATCACAGAAGACACAACGTACATAGACGCAGTTATGCCAGTTGCCGTTACACAGATCTAAAAAGTGCCGCAGATGTTTGGCATCGGCATTGATATGGGATTGTTTCATATTCATCACCTTAAAAACAGGCAGCCTGTGAAAGACTGCCTGTAAAAAATCATGGTTATCAGTTTGAAATTATTTTTTTCGTTTCTTAAAATACAAAACTCCAAATCCGATAGCAGTCAGAAGTGCTGTGCCTGCAAGAATGATAAATGGCAGAAGCGTAGTGTCATCTCCTGTTTTTACCGGTGGAGTCGTTTTTGGCGGTTCTTTAGGTGTTTCTGTCAGTTTGACTGTCTGTCCCTCGTCTTTGATGTCCTCGTGGGAAGTAATTTCAGTTTCGACATCACCATCTAAGAGGAAGAGTTTCTCAAAGACAACCACATCGTGTCCGTTTAATTCACTGGCATCAAAGGTAAATGTTACATCCACAGAGCCGTCAGATTCTTTCGGAGAAAACTCAGTTTCGGCAGTTACTGTTTTTTTGTTTACGAGAATTGCTTTTCCCGTTTCTTTATCCATGAGGATTCCAACAAGTTTATATTTCGCTTTTGGAATCAAGTTTTTATAGGTTACGGTATCTATGATGGTAGCTTCTTTGGAGGACAGAACTTCTTTATCATCATCTGCTCCATCTTTGGCTGTTGTTTTGATTTCCGGGAAGTAAATGCTCTGTTCATGGTCGTCAATGTCAGCGTGAACGGCAATTTCTTTTTCTTTGTAAGAAACGGATTCAAAAACAACGATGGTTTTGCCTCTCAGCGCGCTGGCATCAAACGTAAAGGAAAGTTCCACATTCCCATCTGCTTTTTCAGGAGTGAAGGTTGTCTGGGCGGTAATTGGTTTCCCATCTGCTTCCAGAGGTTTTTTCGTTTCCTTATCCATCAAAGTTCCGGTAAGTGTATATTCTTTTCCTGGAATTAGATTTTGATAGGATACAGTGTCAATCAAAGTGATTTCTTTTTCCGGTTTTGCATAGTGATTGCCGGAAACGTTATCTTTCGCTGTCGTTTTGATTTCTGGGAAGTAAATAGTCTGTCCCTCATCCTTCAAGTCGGCATGGACAGCAAATTCTTTTCCTTCATAGGAAACAGATTCAAAGACAACAACAGTTTTTCCAGCCAATGTGCTGCCATCAAACGTAAATTGTACGTCCACTGTACCTTCAGCGGTTTCCGGAGTGAAGGTGGTTTCTGCAGTTACCTTTTTATCGTCGATTACAACAGCTTCTCCGGTTTCCTTATCCATTAGGGTTCCGGTCATTACATATTCTTTTCCCGGAAGGAGATTTTTATAGGTTACGGTATCCACAAGTGTTACTTCCTTGTCGGCAAGAGAAAGATTGCTGTCTGTATGGGCATCCTTCGCCGTCGTCTTGATTTCCGGGAAGTAAATGGTCTGATCTTCATCTTCAATATCTGTATGGACTGCCAGTTTCAGATCATCCTGATACAGTTCCTCGAAGACAACGATTGTTTTTCCTCGAAGTGAAGTAGCATCAAAAGTAAATTTCACTTCAGTCGATCCAGATGTTTTCTTTGGCTTGAAAGTAGTTTCGGCAGTTACCGGCTTTCCGTCCACTTCAATCGGTTTTCCTGTTTCTTTATCCATCAAGGTGCCAAGAAGCTTATAGGATTGTCCTTTCTTGAGACCTTCATACTCTACGGTATCAATGATCGTGATTTTCTCTTCAGGCTTGCTCAGATGAGATTCCGTATCTTTATCGAGCGCAGTTGTGCCGATGGTGATTCGGTCATCTGTTAAAGTACCCATGTCGATCACCACATGGTTACGATATACTTCCACCTCAATCTTCAAGAGATTCATTCCCTCGTTGGTTTCACAACGATGCTCTTCCAAAATATAAGTATCGTAAATTAAAGCGCCTTTGGAATCATCCGGTTTAGAAGTGCCAAACCAGATGCCATCTTCCGAAGTTTCTCCACGATTGGTGTTTGCCGTATGCTTATTCCATTCTGCAGATGTACTGGCATATCCATTTTTATCGGTTACAATCGTATGGCTTTCTCCAGTTGTTTTGGAGGTGATGGAAAATGGCACGTTAGCTAAACGATTCAAATCACCATCAGAGACTTTGACAAATTCTAAATCCCCGCGGATGATCTGATTGAGGATTGCATGTTCTTTGGAAGTCAGGTCTATGATTTTACCATTTTCCTGAATGTCAAATTCTTGCGAGAGTTTACCTTCGTTTAAATAACCATCCGGAGCTTCTGTTTCGTCTATGCGGTAATGACCGTAAGGGAGGGCATCTTTAGCAGTAACAGCGGCGCCACTCTTGTCTGTTTTCAGAGTCAGTACGACCTGTCCGCTTTCATAGAGTTTTTCATTTACGAGAACCGGATGAGTGCTTAAATTGGTAATAGTAAAAGTAGCACCTTCTAAAGTGGCGTTACCTTGCGGTTTTGTTTCACCGGTTTCAATATCCCGTTTTTGAACTTTTACCCCACCTCGGATCACCTGGTTTGCAATGGAAGTATCTTTGCTGGTCAGATCTACCATTTCTCCATCTTTGGGAATCTCAAACTCCAATGTTTTTGCACCATCTTTCAAGTAACCAGTAGGTGCTTGGGTTTCTTCAATACGGTAATGACCGACAGGAAGCGCTTTTTCTTCCGTAGAAGCAAGACCATTTTCATCGGTAATAATGGTAAGGCACATTTCATCTTTCTGATACAGTTTTCCATTTACCCATACCGGCTGTTCGTTTAATGTGGTAATGGAAAATGTAGCGCCGGCAAGAGTCGCATTTCCCTGAGACACAGTATCTTGTGTTTCCAGATCCCGTTTCTGTACCTTCACGCCGCCACGATAAACCTGTTCTTCTACATTGGAAGCATTGTATATGGATACACTTTCCTGACTTCCGGATCCGGTAATCTTCTGTACAAAGACTGTTTCATTTAGAAAATAGTTCTTTGGAGCTTTGGTTTCCTGAATGGTTACAGTTCCGATTGGAAGACAAACGGTCTTTTTATCGGATGCATAATAAAATTCATCTCCGGATACAAAATAATCCTTAGTAAAGTGCATCTCACCAGAGGCATTCGTTTTCATTACCCAGGTACGTACCGGTTTCTTTCCGCTTGCGGCAGGATCGGTATCAGAAAGCTCTGTATAAAACTTAATGGTGAACTCAGCATTTGCAAGAGAAGAATTTCCCTGTGGTTTTCCTTCACCAGTCTCCAGATCCAGTTTTTGCAGAATCAGAGAAATTGGATTGTTCTGTGGAATATCGCTTGATTTTACAGTGCTGGTTTCTTCTGGCTTGACGTTCACATCATGGGCAGTAGCATCCACGATAAAGCCGGCTGGTGCGGAAATCTCTTTCACTGTGTAACTGCCTTCTTCAAGTTCTTTTGATTTCGCATAGCCATTCTTATCTGTTGTTAAAGTCTGGATCAGCTTGTCCCCTTTGTAGATGCCATATTTTGCACCTTCTAAAGTATAATTTCCATTTCCATCAGAAATGGATGGATTAGCAGAAGATTTCTGAAGTTCTATCCAACCGTTCGGAACCTGATACCAGCTTCCGGCAAAGGTTTGGTTTCCGCTTCCAGGAACAAGAAAAGCACGAAAATTTTCCGGTGGAGCAGGCAGTTCACTGATTCCCTGTACTACTTCCAGAGTTTTATCAATAAAGCTTTGCGGGGCACCATGGAAAGCACCAGTATCTCCCGTATTTCCAGCATAGATATATGCAACAGCCAGATGTCCGATAACATAAGCATTGTCATCGCTCCAGCCCTGGAAATATTTCTCTTTTGTTACGGTATCATATCCGTAGCCGCCATTTAAGTAGTAAAGAGCTTTACGAAGAGGGGAAGTTTTTTCCAGTAGATTATAAGAATATGTTCCACTCGCCGGGGCCGGGCTGCAGGGGCATTGTGTTTTAGGGGTTCTACGCAGTATGCAGTATTGCTGCCATCAAAGGTCATTCGTGACGTAAAATAATCACCATAGGCGATGGATGGTCCGGCATGGAAATCGATAGTCCCATCAGCTGCATGGACAGGTGTGACTGACGAGAACAGAGCGCCGATTGCAATGAAAACTGCAAGTAGGAATGCAAACAGGCGGGTATATGGTAATTTTGTTTTATGTAACATAAGTCTCCTCCTTTTCAAATGAAAACAGACAGCCAATAGGAGCTGCCTGTTTGTTACCCGGCTTTTTCATTCTGGCGTTTGAGAATTTCCAGAAGTTCCTGCCGGTCTGTGGTGATGAGTTCTTTTTCCAGATTGGAAGCTTTAAACTCCACCGTAATATTATTGTTATTTGTAGAAATCAATCCGTTTCCTCGTTGGAAATGAGTGATGTTCATAACCTCTGTTTCAGAAAGGTGCAGGATATTTTTCACTCGCTGCGCCTCCTCGTCTTCCATATTGAGGATAATCTTGGTTTTACAGTTGTTGATGATACCTTTTCCGTATTTTCCATCATCCAGTGCAAAAAAGTCGTTTAAGTCCTGAGTGGCAAAGATGCCTGCACCAGAGTAGGCTCGGATGATTTTGGCGATTTCCAGCACGAATTCTGCAGCAAGGCGGTTACTGGAAGCACCGATTAGTTGCCATACCTCATCTACAAAAATGGCTTTTTCTTCCGTACGGTTTTTTTTGGCTTTGTCCCATACGAAGTCAAGGGCAACAAACATTCCGACAGTCAGCAGGTCGCTGGATCCGGTCAGCTCAGAAATATCCAGAACGGTATATTTGTTGGATAGATCCACATTGGTTTGCTGGTTAAAGGAAGATGCAGAACCATGTACCAGTCGGTTCAGGATGTGAGCGAGACGCTTGGTGTCTTCACTTTCCATCAAGACATTGTATACATCACCCAGGATTGGCATTTCCTTGTACTGATCCGGATGTTTCGGATCAATCAAGGACTCATTTTTATGAGTGATGCCTTTTCTTGCATAGGTCTTGATGAGAGCTTCATCCAAAAGTTGTTTTTCTTCGTGGCTCATATCAGGGATGAGCAGGGAGAAGAAAACATGCAGTCGTTGTATTTTTCCGGCTAAAGCAGAAGCATCCAGCGTTGGTCCATCTAAGAGTTCATTTACAGAGTTATCTACTTTTCGGATTTCCATGACATTGATGCAGTTTTTACTGGCAGGGGAAATCTGAATAAAAGTTCCGCCTACATTTCTTGCAGCACGATAAAATTCATGTCCTTTCAATGGAGCAATGATAAATACCTGAATGCCTTTCCTGCGCATCCGGAGAGCCATAGTCTGCATGGTGAAGGTTTTTCCGGCTCCGGATGTTCCAAGAATGGAAATGTTGGAATTCTTATACTGTTTGGAGTCAAAAATATCGGCGATGACCAAGGAGTTATTATGTTTGTTGACACCAAAAAGAATGCCGTTGTCATCACAAATGCTATAACTGACAAATGGATAACAGCTTGCCGCACCGGTAGTCAGCGTATTGCGTTTGGAAAGTTCGTAAAGTTTTTTGTCCAGGCTGACCAGCGGAAGAGAAGACAGGAATCCTTGCTCCTGCAGAAAGTAACAGGAGCGAAGATCCATGTCTTGAGAAATCAGCAGCTTTTTCATTTCCTGAATCCTCCACTGGAGTTCTTCCAGATTGTTAGCTGTGATTGTAATCAGCAGGTTCATATAGTAGAAGTCTTCATTGTTGGAGAGTCCCTGCTTTAAAAAATAACCGGAACGGATGGCAGAATCCAGATCATCGAAATCTGCATTCGTATCGGAAGCGTCTTTGATCTTGGAACGATTGATACGAATTTGTTGTCCCAAACGCTGCTGTATCTTATCCTTTGGCTGTTTGTGGAGATAAAAATCCACATCAATTCCTTCGCCAGCATTGATAAGCAGTGACAGCCAACCAGGTGCGACTTTTGGCTTATAGCCGTCACTAGGAACCAAAAGATAGGCATGATAGACACCGTTAATCAATACATAGTTACTGTGCTTGAAATCTACGGATTCCGGAGCAATAAATTCATTGATATGTATGGCATCCATTTCAGCTTCCCTGCCGGTTTCTTCATAACGAGTCAGTACCTGATTGATACGCTTTGGAAGAGGAACCTCTGTGGATTTGGTACGATTTAACAGGGTGTAAAGGACATCCGTAGTAAACTCGTCTTCATTATCGTGGGATACCACTTCATTTCCGCATTGGTACAGGAAGGTTTTGGCGGTCTGGGCTGCAGTTTCAAGAGCTGCCAGAATTTCAGTTTCTTCTACTTTTCGATTTACATTGAATGGTTCATATTCAAAAATCAGGAAGAACCGACGGGATACAGCTTCTCGGGAGCTTAACCGGCGTACAAACTGAATATAGTCTTTCTGAAGTTGTCTGCAGTTAGGATCAGTTTCACGTTCCAGTTCCAACTGAGCCTGATTCAGATGCTTGTTGATGTCTGCTTTTTTGGAAATCATCTTGATCTGAAGTTTAACCGGGCTGATCTTCAGATAGGAAATAAAACTGAAGATAATGCTTTGCTGCTCTCTGGTACTTCTAAGCAAAAAGTTGATTGGCTCAATTTCCAGAATCTTGACATACCGGTGATCTGTTGTGTAGATGACACCATTGGCAATCTTCTCAATCGGAAGATAATCCTCCAGAGTCATATCCCTGCGTTTTTTCTTCTTTGGTTTAGACGAAGCAGGAGCAGTATTTATATCAGAAGCCGGATGCTCACGTTCTTTATCAGCCTGTTTTGTAGCTTTGATTTCCGCTTTTTTTTGACGCTTTTCTTCCCGGACTCTGCGTTTTTCTTCCTGTTTCTGGCGCTTTAATTCTGTGCGTACTGCGCGTTTTGCCTGTTTCTGTGCTTTCTTTAGTTGACGGTTCTCATATTTCAAGATCCGAATATCTTCACGAGCCTGCTTGCGGATTCCGCGTTTTGTGGAAGTATCAAACTGGCGACGCTCTTTTTTTTTAGAAATTGCTACATCGTGAGAAGAAATCTCATCAGAAACACAACCCTCATATTCGTCAGACTGTCCGGATGCTGTCATGGAAGCTGTTGATTTTTTCTTGGGATGTTTGTGTTTCTTTGCCTTTGGTTCTTTATTCCGCGGTTTTTTGATACGATGCTTATTTTTCGGATCTGGATTTACATCTATGCGGTAGATGACGCGCCGGTTTTTGAGAAAACGCAGGGCGTTCATTAAAAAAGCACTGATACTTTCTCCACCGATTCCAATTAAAGAAATCATAGCTGCCGGAAGGGCTGTCATACAAAGAATGATAATGCGTATCGTCAAAGACAGTGGGAGCTGAATCACTGGAACTGCAATCAAAACAGCTAAGATGCCTCCTTCAATGGCATTGCGGATTTTAAACATACCGCCCATGAAGGTTCCTTTTTCGATGAAGTTTCGAGGAATGAAGACGATGGTTTGCTTTTCAGAATCATTCATGGCTGCACCTCCTCAGCTTCCGTTGTGGTTTTGTGATCAGATGGTTGTTTTTCCGGTTCAGTTTCTTTCGTATCGTCGTAGCCGCCTTCAGGTAACAGTTCAATTTCTTCTGTTGTCAGGACCGGGAGATTTTCATCCGTTTGCTGTTCATAGGTTTTTATTTCTTCTGTACCGGGAGTTCGTTCTTCTCCATAGAAAAAGCGTCCGATGGAAGAACTGTAATAAACAGGAAGAACGGAATCATCCGATAACCGGAAAGAAAAGCCGATGTCAGAAGCATTTGGGTAAGTGGTTTTGTCTTCTAAGAACTGAACGGAAGTTATCGAAGTGTTCCCGGTATCGGTAAGATACGTTTGCAACTCCTGACATAAAGTTTCTATCTGCCCTTTTGAGAAAAAGTTTTGCAAGGCACTAAAATCCAAAAAGGTGAGTGCTGTCTTACTTGAGGATTGTTCCGTATCCGTAGTTTCTTCCTTCGTTGGAGCAGAAGAAGCCGGCTTTTCTCCCCGTTTCTCTTTAAAAAGATGAGGGAGAACAAATCCGACTGCAATTAAAAAAACCATCATCAGGATGGATAAAATAACTTTTTTTCTATTCATAGGGTATCTCCTTTATTTTTTATCGAAGATCCAATACGCATTGGATGTCGCATGGACTTCAGACATCATATCGAATTCGCGATTGATGTAGTTTTTGGAACTGTTGTCATTGGGATCGTTGACCAAAACCTTACTGTCTGCAGTTACGCCCCGCAGTACAATGAAGTGTCCGCCGCTGGTAAACAGCCCGGCTCTTTGGGAGCTGATTACTGGATGACCTTCCGATAGTGCCTGCAGAACCTGATTGGCATCACTGGTTTGTGTGACGGAGCCACAACCGAAATGGTTGGCGGCTGCCTGAAAATAGGACCAGTAAGTACCGACTCCCGGCATATAATAGGAATTTCCACACCAGGCAACAGCATCTGCCGGAGTTATGGTGGTATCCGTAAGATAACTGGCAATCATAGCAAAGCTTGTTGGACCGCATCCGCTACTGGCAATAGAACCTCCGCCGTATAGAATGTTTCCATAGTCTGTCTGAAGATAATGCGGGATTTGCATTCCGTTTGCAGGATAGCTGCCACCGCTGTTGGTAATCTGATAATAGCGAAGGACATGCTCCACATACTCTTTGTCTCCATAACGGTCATAAGGCCAGCTTGGTCTGGCACACATCATGTCAGAATAGGCGATGGCGTTTTCTTTGGTATATCCACCGTCCCGTTCCATAGCCCAGTCAATGTAACCGGATCCGTAATTGTAGCCTTGGAGTGCGAGTTTGATTCGGTCTAAATCGGTAGGACCGGTACATCCTGCCTTCTCCAGTGCATACTTTAGTTCTTGGATTCCGCATTCAATGGAGTATTCCGGATTCGTAATTCCATTTGGTTTATGCGGGTATTTGGTGTTAAATGAGCCTTCCGCCGCCTGCATCACATCCAGTCCTCTGCCGCCGGATTCCTGCATCATAACGGCAAGAATCAATTCTACATATTCACTCATGCCATACTTGGCGGCAATCCGTTCGACAGCAGGACGGTAAGAGAGAACCTCATCAGATAAGTTGATTGCCATGGCAACTCCGGAAGCTGCATTCCCGAAAAAGGTGGTTAGATTTTCTGCATAATCCTGAGCAAGCTTTTTCTGCTCATCTGTTAGATGAAAAACATGATCAGCAAAATATGCATCACCTGCATATTGCACAGTATAGGTGTGTCTGGTAAAGGTAACTGTTTTTGTCTGTGGTTCTGCGTTTTCATTTCCTTCCGGACTATTTTCACCTTCTGCACCACCTTCTACGACTACTTCCATCGTGACTGTTTCTGTTGTAACATCATAAGAAAAAAGCCCATCCTTATTTTTTCGGATTAGGCTTTTTAGTTTCCTTAGATTGATGTTTTCGTAATTATCCTGACTGGCACAGAACTGGGAAATCAATAGATTGGCATTAACGGAAATATTGTATGTGTAGGAATCATTGATACTGGCAGTATCCCCTTCCGGAAGTTTTGCAATGGCAGCATTGATTTCAGAAAGAATGTCTGCATGACTTTCTTCCAGGACTTCTACAATCGCTTCGCGGGATGCTCGGATATTATCATTGATAATGGTATTGCTGTTTAAAGCGCCGGTATCTTCCATGAGACTTCCGAAGATGAGTCCCGGAAGCATGAGAATAAAAAGAACCGGAAGCAGCAATATGGCAATGATAACAATGATGATTTTTGCAATTCCATGCCGGTTGGCAATCGCAATTCCGACTGCAGTAGTAAACGGACCGCCTGCAGCACCAAAACCAGCTTTCGTTATGGTGGAAGCCGTTTTTAAGGCTTTGAGATGGGAAATGGTACTTGTGCCTACATCCATTGCCTCATCAAATCCGGATGATTCGGTTGCCATTTTTAAATACGATCCTTTCTTGAAGGTGTCGGCGGAAGTTTCTGTACGATGGATTCGTTGTAGGCTACTTTTCCATCACCAGCATCGTATGGTGTTTTAGAAACTGTATCTTCTGCATATTGCCGATACCAGGCGGATCCGTCCACAGAATGTACGGTGTCAAAATTGCCCTGAGTAGGGGCAGTGTATTGATCAGCATGATACATGGCAAATTCCCGACTAGTTCCATCGGGAGTAGTCTCGACTCCGGTAATCCTTCCACCGCCGATTTCTACGTTAGTGTAGGAATGGTCCGCTTTATTATCAGCACTGATTCCCATATAAGACTGGAAAGCAGCTTCTGCCCCTTCCCCGGTAATGGAGCCGACCTGCCCGTAGTTCCCTTGGGCAATATTACTGATTACATTGTTGGCAAAGTCTCCGCCCTTTTCTAAGGAAGATTGATACAGAGCGTTTCCTATACTCGGTCCCTCCGTATATCCAGTAGCTGCATTGACAGCGGAGCGTTCTGCTTGACGTCCTACTGTTCCGGCAAGTCCACCGGAAAGGAAAGTTCCTCCGACGGCAGCACTTCCAGGAGAAGAAGATCTGCCATGGCTGCCACCACCATGACCACGAAACGAATTTCCAAGACTGCGCCCGGCAATTAGAAGTTCTGCCATCATATTGCCACCAGTGTTTCCTACGTTGATTCCAAGACTTGCCATGAAACTGTCAATTTTCTGCGAAACCTTTAAAAAGGCAATGGCACAAAGGAACCAAACAAAGACATTTCCGGTAACGGTTTCCTTTCCCTGTTCGGCGACTGCCTGTTCAACCTGTGCTTCTGTCAGTTCGGCTGCAAATACCGGAAAGGAGCAAAAGAGTACCATACAGGCAGTAAGTGTCAATAAAATCATTAGCTTTTTTCTGTGTTTCATGTGTTCCTCCCTTCTATATTGACAGTGGATTTGCAATGAAAGTGCCGACCATGGAAGTGAACAGACGTAAGCACCAGGCATTCATCAAAAGAAGAAAAAACTGTCCACCAAGCATCCGAGACCAGCTTTTAAATATGTTTCCGGTTGCCTGAGACGCACCTGTTGCAAAGGCGACTGGTGCAGTATAAATTAGAACTCCCAGCAAGATGTAACGTTCTGCAGCCTCGAAAAGAAGCTTGATGTAATTCCAAGCAAGGATTAGCACTAAAATCAGAGCAACGATAGCAACAGCGCCGTTGGCACACACACCTAAAATGACGGTGATGACAGAGTTGAAGGAACCAAATTCTAAAGGTGGCAAGTCTTCTGTAAGAATCCAACCATAGGGAGTTCCTGCTATATCTAGCAGAAGATCTACAATGTCTTTTGCATAGAAGGTAAGGAAAAGGAACATAAAAGTCCGAAGCGAGAGTTTGATGGGATCTTCCGCATCAATTCCCGTACCCATAAAATAGTTCTTAAAAAGCTGCCATACCCAGTTCAGGAGAATAAGTCCAATCGCCAGTGCCAGAAAAATCTGATACATAGTTTCGGCTGCCGGAAAGTAACGGAGAAAGGTATCCATAGAGCATCCCAATGCACCTAATACAGAGGTGGTAATCAGATCCAGAATATTCATAACCTGTTCGGCAATCCATTCTACAATTCCGTCAAGTATTCCCATAATGACGACTCCTTTCTCTGTACGTTATCCATTCCATTTTCCACCTGCGAAGAATGGTGTGATGTAAGCCATGATAAATCCAAGCCCATTCAAAATAGCCCAGGTAATGATGATTCGTTTGAGCCATGCGCGAGATTCATCTACGGTTTTTCCGCTTTTTGAAAAATTCATCAGTAACAGTGCAACAGATGCAGTTACGACAGCAGCAATCGTGGAGATTAGAATGATCTGGTTGTATACGTCTTTCATGATTTCTGAAGCTTTGTCCCAGATAGTAGCAGCCATAACTGGCTGCACATTACAGGCAATCAGGGTGAACATCAGAAAGCCTGCGTACAGATATTTTCCATAATCCCGATGGCGTTTTTTGCCTGGCGGGGAATCTTTGAATACATGATATTTCATGCAAAAACCTCCTTCATAAAAGAGGGCAAAGTGAAATACATCACCTTGCCCTGTGCTTATAGTTTCCTGCCTCGACAGCTTCCGGCTGGTCAATACATTGGGAAGCATTTTATATTCAGTTGTAACAGACTCCTTTCCTGCAAACAAAAACACGCCTATAACCGGAAGTGAGGCTGATTTCCGGAAAAGACGTGTCCTGCTTTGCATATTTTTTTGACAGTATCATTCTAGCATGGGTAGATTTCCCTGTAAATCGCAGAACTGTGCCAGATAATGACATTGATGTGCCGGATTAGAGACAAAGAAAATAGTATTTGATGGAGATTGCGGATGAAAAAGTGTGAGTGTATAATAAAAACTAAAAGATTCGCTTATAGTGAGGAGATGAGAAGAATGCTCGGTGTATATTTAAGTGGTACGGGCAATACAAAGCATTGCGTGGAAAAATTAACAGCTTTATTAGATCCATCTGCAAAGGCAATACCAATAGAGAGCCGTAACACTGGTGAAGAAATAAAAAGAAATGATATGATTTTACTGGGGTATCCGACACAGTATTCTAATGCGCCATATATGGTGAGGGACTTTATTAAGAAAAATCCTACTTTATGGAAAGATAAGAAAATATTGTGTGTTGCGACGATGGGGGCATTTAGTGGCGATGGTGCTGGCTGTACTGCAAGATTGTTAAAAAAATATGGAGCAATTATTCTTGGAGGACTTCATATAAAGATGCCGGATTCTGTTTGTGACAGTAAATTATTAAAAAAGTCTATTGAAGAGAATAGGAAAATTGTAAGAGAAGCGGATGAAAAAATAGAAACTGCTTCACAGGAAATTAAGCGTGGAAACTATCCGAAGGAAGGAATAACCTGGATTTCTCATTTGGTAGGACTATTTGGACAAAGACTTTGGTTTTATGGAAAAACGCAGAACTATACAGATAAGCTGATGATTCACGAAAGCTGTATTGGTTGTGGATTGTGTGCAACGTTATGTCCAATGCATAATATTTCAATTTCTAATGGAAAAGCAATGAGTGGTAAAAATTGTACGATGTGCTATCGCTGTATTAGTAGTTGTCCGCAAAAAGCAATTACCTTATTAGGAAAAGAAGTGAAAGAACAGTGTCGATTTGAAAAGTATTATTAGGACGGACAGAAATAGAAAGGAGAGGAACAGTATGAAAACTATTTTTCAAAGGGACAAAATAGCAGAGCCAGCGTTGTTCACACCAGTTGATACTACGAAAAAAATAGAGAACTTTCCAGAAATCTGTGTTTCCACATTCTCGGAAAAAATCATTCAAAAATTTTCTTCTTTAAAAGATGTAGAAAAAATTGCAGAGCTTTACACAGCAAACGGAGCGATGCCCGTTTATAAGATGAGATATAAAAATCAAGAGATTGCTTTTTATTTGTCCAGAGTCGGTGCGCCGGCATGTGTGTCTGGATTTGAGGAAGTTGTAGCGATGGGAGCAAAGAAGTTTGTCTTATTTGGTTCCTGCGGGGTGTTGGATGACGAGAAGGTAAAAGAGCATATAGTGATTCCGGTTTCTGCAATTCGTGACGAAGGAACAAGCTACCATTACATAGCACCATCAGAGGAAATAGAGATGGAGAAACATGCTATTCAGTTATTAGAAGGTGTACTAAATACATGTGGTTATTCCTATGTAAAGGGAAAAACATGGACTTCAGATGGAATTTATAGAGAAACGTTACCTGTTATTCAGGAACGTAGAGAAGAAGGATGTCTGGTGGTTGAAATGGAATGTGCATCTATGCTGGCTGTTTCCAAGTACAGGAAGATTCCGTTTGTGCAATTTTTGTATGGAGCCGATAATCTAAGCTCAGAAAAATGGGAAATGCGGGATTTGGAATTATATGGGCTTACTAATGCCGAGAAGTATATGCTATTAGCATTTGAGATTGGATTAGCATTGTAACGAAGGGGGATACAGATATGGACTCAAATACGATTTTAAGCAATATATTACAAGAAGAAATACAATATTTTTATAATTATATACGAGATTTTGACGAAAAACGGATTATTGACATTGCTATGGTTGATGATGTTTATGATAAAATACTTGAATATGATATGTGTGATGTACAGAAAAAGGCGGTAATGAAGAGTGGTACTGTACTCAATAATACAAATGGGACAGTAATTTTGGCGCCCTCAAGAGATAAAACAACACTAGTAGTTTTATCTAAAAAAGTGTTGCCACAAAAGGATCCTGACGAAGTACGTGGAACTGTAATACATGAATTGACTCATGCACACGATTTTTACGATTATGCAGATTTTTTGCAAATTAGTGATTATAATGAACTTTTTGATTCACAATATTATAACGCATTTTTCTTATGGACAGAGTTTCACGCTCGGCGAAACGGTTACAAGAGGTTTATAGAATATAAATTTAGAAAAGGATGGAAACAGTTTGTAAAACATAGATATGAGTTTCTTGAAGGAATTAAAGCGAATTTCTCGATTCATAGCAGTAAAGGACGCTTATATGATCTTATGCAAGCAGCCGGCAGATATTATACATTTATAGAATTGTGTTCATCACATACTGAAAATTTTAAAGAAGATATTTTAGACGGTAACGTAGAATCGAATTTACTTAATATATTAAATGAAGTATATTGTTTCCTGGCTGAGAATAATGAGTTTAAACAGTTTGTAAATAATATTTCAATATTTGACGAGTTACTGAAAAAAATAGAAATAATAGTAAACGAGTAAATAAAATGAATACTAAATATAGAAAGCAAACAATAACAACAACTAAAAATGGGGACTTGATTTCTCATGCCCCCCAGTGTATAATCTAATCAAGAAAGGTAATCAGATGCAAGATCTGATGCCCTCAGTAAAATTTAATTTATTTCTATGTTAAGACATAGCATCCATCAAACTTTCTCAGGGTTTATCGTGGATGCTATTTCTTATTATGTCGATTATCTATGTAAGTCAGAGCCGCAAAAACTACTAAAAGCAATGTAAGTACTTCCATTGTGTTCATGGGCATCACCCTCCTTTAAAGACTAGAGGGCTGGTCGAAATTGCATCCGCTTCTCTTTCCCGATTAGTTATACTCGCTCAGTATAACATGAAGAATTTCATATCGCAAGAAAAGATAGAAAGATCGGTATTCTTTTCTTGTTACGCTTATAATTAGATATTTTGTTTGATAATTCGTGTAATGATGCCAACAGCTACATTACGGTCTTCATCAATATGGGTGACAACAAAGGAAACAACGTCTTTTTTCCCAACAGTGCGATTATCATAGCAGCTATGAGCAATAGCATTGACACCCAGTTCTAACCGTACAAATACGGTTCCTTTGTGGATGTCTTCCACAGTGCCGGCATATTTGCCCTGAACATGACATTTCTTTAAGTTTTCTTTGCTGGTATTTCCTTCTACACTCTTTACATCTGCCTGAACTGAGAGTGTTTCAGGTGTATCACCTTCTACGTTCAGAATACGTACCAAAATGTGTTCCCCTACATGGAAGCGTTCCCTGGCATCACCAAGCCAGTCGAAGGATAAATCTCTGGCAGGAATGGAAGTTTCTATACCAAAAATTTCAGTGCGGACAACCTTTTCAGCAACCGCAATGACTCTGGCTTGCACGATACGATCCACGTATACTTTGGTTTGCCCGGAAACATCCTGATCTAGATAGAAGATTTGGCGTTTCTTCAGCATGGCTTCTTTGCGACTTGCAACAATGCTGCGTGTTTTGGTATCCAATCCTTTAATGATAAAATCTATTTCACAGCCGAGCATATTGTTGAGGACTTTATTTTGACGCAAAGACAGCGAACCATAATCGTGTGCCTCATCTTGAAGGAGGTTGATCATCATTTCTGTGATTGGAATGACAGCCCGAAATTCTTTGTAATAGATAACAGCAATCAGATTGCCTGCTTCCGTTTTTTCGATACCACCAAGTGTGCCGGTTAGGATTTTTCTGGTGCGGTAGGCATTCTGGATGTCGTGCCAGATAAGATCTGCTTTTGATTGGGCAGTTTCTAAGACTGCATCAGAATCAAGGGTTAAGATGGCTGCGTTTGTGTTTGTTACATCGTTTGGCATAATGTGTCTCCTTTCATACTTATGACATAATCGATTTTTTATCTAACGGAACCATTTCAGAGTCTGGGAAATTATCTTCCGAGTCCTCTGAGAGAAATTCTGGATTGAATTCGTCATAGCATGGTTCCTGATAAACAGGTTCAGATATATATAGTGGCTCCTGCACTTTTTTTCTGGCTGTATTTCCAGACGCAGAGCCGCGTTTTTTTCGCGTGGCAGTAGCCGGAGATTTTGGCATATAATCCGATTCTTCATGAATTCCGTTTTCACGCCACGCTGGAATATGATCTGATGCTTTTCGTGGAATTAGTTTCTTTGCGTCCGGATGCAGTGTATAATCGTATTTTTCCACACGAAGTACCTTCTGTCCGCGCAGAATAATCAACGCTTCATCGAGTGGGAGGCGTAAGATTTCATCCGGAGTTAGGAGCTTGCGTTTTCCGATAGATTTTGTACGGCGGTATTCCGGCGTGTAATCGGAGATTCTCCAGCTATTGAGTTGTTTGGCTTCGCTGCTGACACCGACAGTTACATCGCCACTCCGATTACTGATAAATGTAGCTGTAACCTCATCAGTACATCCCAAAAATAACTGAGTATCACAGTTGCCGATGATTTCCTGCCATTGGTTGAATGGATAGCGGTTCTGCATCTGAGGCAAATTTTGAAAGATACAGGAAATGCTAAGATTACGGCTTCGGATTACACTGATTTTCTTATTCAATTCCAGAATAGCCCCAGTGTTGGCAAGTTCATCAGCCAGTATATGTACAGCAACAGGTAGCTTTCCATCTTCTCCATACTTGTCTGCATAACGAACCAGTTTGATAAAGATGAAAGTCATAAACAGAGAGGACAAAAAATCAAAGGTACTGTCCTGATCAGAGGTAATGCAAAAGTAAGCACATTTCTGTTTCCCTGGAAGTGCCAGATCTATTTCATCATAAGAGGTAATTTGCCGAATGAGTTTATTCTGAAATACCTGAAGTCTGGCACCTAAGCCGATAATAACACCGCTTCGCACAGTATCACTGGCCTGCTTGTAGATACAGTAGGGAACCTTCGCTGGATGGGATACCGGAAGCAGATCGAACAGGCTGTTTAGTTCTTTTTCTGAACTCATAGTCAATAATTTGTAAACCTGTCCGATATTTTTTGCTTCTGCAGGAAATCCTTGATCCACATAGAGGACTAAGGCTTTTAGCAGATTCATCTCCGCATTATCCCAGAAATGATCTCCTTTTCCAGAACCCGTATTCTGGATAATGACATCTGCAAATACTTGAGCCATCGTTTCCTGTCCGTTGATTTCACCCAGACAATTCCAACTGTCGGAGTTTTCCGGATTGACCAGATTAAATGCTTTCACTGTATAACCTTCATTTTCCAAATAAACAGACATACTTTCATAGAGTTCGCTTTTGGGATCAGTAATGATTAAACTTTCTCCTCTGGCAACACACTGGAAGATCATATTGCGGGCAAAGGCGCGGCTTTTCATACTTCCGGATGCACCGTAGACAGCAATGTTTCTATTTAGCCGCGTTTTGTTTGGAAGACATACAGCTTTCCCATTCAGTTTTCCCAGAATGGTTCCCTGATTTTTCCTTACATCTCCAGCTAATTCCAAAACTTTAAACATTTCATCCGATGTCATAAATCCGGAAGTGCCGTAGGTTCCCTGCGTGGAGTAATTAAAATTTCGGTCACGATCACTGATTTCTCCATTTCGATCATTTCCCATTCGCATCAGCAGGAAGGTAATCAGTCCAAATACAGTCAGACACAGAAAAATCCCATACAGATTGTACGGGAAATAGTGTAGGATCGTATGGATACAGTCAAGCGGATGAAGGGAGGCTGGTTTTGGATAAGTACCGTTCCCGGCAAAGTTTCCAGCCGCCGTCCATTCCTGATAATTTTTTATGAATTGTGCTACATACCCTCCAGCATAGACGGTACAGGCACAGATGGGGAGCAGATAAAGAAGCTTCCACCAGTTACGGCTTTTCATGGAAAAACCCCCTTTTGAATTTTTGAAAGTCAATACTGGAAAACTGTATATCTGCGGTTAGATATTTCCGCAGACAAGGAATCTGAAAGTCAAAGCATACCAGAATTCCTGAAAGATCATATACATTTAAACCAGTATTGAAACGGTTGATTCGTTGCATGTCAAAATCATAAGCAAGCAGGACGGGATGGTTCTGACTATCTATGCCGTCATGCTCAATCGGCAGTTCTTCTTGGTGAGAGAAATAGTCTGATAACAATAACCGATCAAGTTGCTGCAGCATTTGTGGTCGCACAAGCAGACGCAACAGATATTCGCCATAAATATTATTGGGCAGATAGTGGAAATGCTCATAGGTAGTATCTAAAAGAAAGAGCGATTTTCGGTATCCGCCAGTGCTTGTCAGTAAATGATAGGCAGTATCCATATCTTTTCCGGTCATAATTGCTCGTACAGCAGGTCTTCCATGGTAGGGGCGTCCTTGCAGGTAATGCTGCAGAAAAGCAGTAAGTCTCACTTCGGTCTTATATTCCCACTTCAGGACACTGTTCCCAGTATTATAGAGTGCGTAAACACACTGTGGGGATAACAGAATCCCGACGCTTCGAGAATTTCGGATTTTCGTTGTATCATAACCGAGAGTTTTTATTTCTCTGGAACTGTAAAAAAGTGGAAGATCTTGTATAAAGGAGCTGTCCGCTTCGCAAGTCCTGTTGAAAATATTAGGCTTTACATCATAGAAGATAGGAATGTTGGCATGTAGTAAAGTCAGATAGATTTCAGCTTTTTGATGCAGACGGATTCTTCTGGGAAGTTCGCTGCGGATCAGATTTGTTTCTGTATTTCCAGTAAGATAGTCATGGAAACGGGGCATATTTTGTGCGAGCAGGAGTTCTTTGGCATGTTTGGTTAAGCGATAACCTCTTAGCCGGTCCCGGTAATGCGTCCGGATCAGCTTTTCGTTTTTCAGCTCAGTTATGATTTTTTCGGCATAAGAGCTGCTTTCTATCAGCCGGTGTAGCTGATTGACCGGAAATTCTCCACTAATTCCGACCATTTCCAGAACCTGATATTTCATAGAGTCTGGTTTTATCAAAACAAGTCACCTCAATTCAGTTATTACCTATGCCAGCCTATACTTGGGTAGCCGGGAAGTATTTTCTGGCATAAAAACAGCAGAGATTATAAGGTCTCTGCAGAAAGATTACCCATGTCGGATATTTGTGTGGAAATATCACGAAATTTCCGATATGGTTCTTATACACTTTTGTCGGCTTTTTATCCAACCGGGAAAGGCTTCGCAATCCATGATAGACACGATAGTATGGTCATGGGTTCCCAGTTCCGTTGTATGATAAGAGTCGCATAATAATCCGGTATCATCTACCAATACATAGGCAGCAATGGTGTCCAGAATTTGTTTAAACTCCAGATTGTCATAATCGCGGACGCGATGCAGTGAAAGGTTCTGGTCATATATCTGGCTAAAACAAACTACACAGTTTTGGTATAGTTGAATGGGATGTTCCAGAATGTAGGTCTGCAAGGCAAGATTTAATGGTTCATGTAGGAAAGCAGTATTGGTTCTTACCTTCCGTTTGGGTAAAAGACCAGGTAGTGTAATGGTTAGTATTTGTTCGGAACTGGAAATTTGGATTCCCTGTACATCTGCAGCCTGTTTCAGATAATCTGATTTTCCACTGGAAGAAATAGTGAATACCAAATTCCTGAGTTGGCATGTAATACGTTCTGATCGCAGGGCAGCACTGGTGCTTAGTTCCTCATAACGCTTGCCATATACTTTTATGTCTGTGGTCTTCAGTGCAAAAAGCGTGTTGTTTAGCCTTTGTATTTCATCTTCAATCTGTTGAAGGCGCTCGTAAATGGTTTTATTATTCATAGGACCTCATTTCTTTGTATAGTAACTGACAATTCCGCTGGTAGTATCCACTAAGCAAAAGGCTACCACATTGTCTATGGTGACCTTTCTAGCCTGCCCCTCATTTTCTAAGACAACCAGCCGTTTTACTTGGTCTGCAGATTGTGATTCCATTACATGATTGATAAGATATTCCTGTTCCAGTGGAATATATAAAATCTCATACCATTCATCTTTTGAAAAAAAGTTGAGTTTTATTGGAAAATCTCCGCTTGTATGGTAGACAACTGCTTTTTTGAAGTCCAATAGAACCCAGAATGCGGCGATCATGCCATAATCCGGATGGGATGCTGATTCGGCAGTGTCACAGAGTAGGTCATTCTCTTTGTCGTGGATAATCCTACCTTGTTTGACAAGACTGGTAATCAGAGATTTGATAGAATCTCTGTTTTTGGGGAATAGCCGTAAAGCTTGTTCATACAAAAGTGTGTGATATGTAGTGATAAATCGCAATAGTTCGGCTCCTTCCCCATTGTAGAGTTCGTTTCGTGTTTTCATGGGTATCTCCCTTCTGTTCATATATAGAAAATGTACTTACGCTGTACGTACAATCTACGTTTCTTATTTGATAGAAGTATGCTGTACGTATAGCAGAAGGAATCTTGCTGTCAGCGATTGGTTTTCGGGTACAAAAAAAGCACCATATCAGGTGCGGGAAAAATAGGAATACTATAAGCAATACCTATTGTAACATGGGTAAAATTCCCCTTCAATCGCAGAAACAGGTCAATGTAGTGACAATATTATGCCATCTCTATTCTGGGAAGAATTTATTTAGCGTATCTAAGGTTTCTTTTGCAGAAAATCCCCAAAGGATACTGCTTAATGCATTGATTGCTGCCTGGCGTTTTCGGTAATAAGTGCGGTAGGAGATGTTTGCAATATGTTCTTCCAATGCCTCCAGAATTTCATCGGTATTCTTCAACTCCTGTGGTGAGAGGAAGGCATAGTATAAAATCCAGTAATACTGTTCTCCATGTTTGTGATTTTTGCGGAGAAGATCAACGGAAGAGAGCAGCAACTTGATCATTTTATTGCTTCTGGAGATACTTTTTGCCCATTCCTCTATTTGGCTTCCGGTTAAGTCGGCACCAGCGGTATAGATAGAGTCCAGAAATTCGTCTATGCTGGTCTTATATTCCAGTTGAAACTGTATTTCTACTTGCCGGACAGCCACCTTCAGACTGTAAGTAGAATCCCGATAGCACCGAAGCAGTTTGTATGTATCGTGATACAGCGGGTTATCTTCGGGTGATACAACAGGTGGATAATGTTTTCCTGCCATATCTATTCACCTCCCTTCAGCAGTATTTCCGGTATTTCGGAAAAGGATGGACTAGAAGATTGTGTTTGTGTTCGCACAGACGGAGTGGTTTTAGCTTTCGGTTTTTGCGGTTTGATCTTTAGTTCAAAATGGTAAGATGCACTTCCCAGAGGGCAGATAATACGTAGTGAATATCTATATACTATATCCTTGCAGGCTGATAATGGAGATAATATATACTTGGCTTTTGGGCATCGACAGCACACAATGCCTTGTGTTTCCAGCATTTCAGCCACTTTTCGGACGATGGTTTTTGTGTGCGGTTCTGGAACGCAAAAGCCTTCTTGTGAAACGATGATTTGTTCATCAACAACAGATTCCGGAACGCAGGAAACGGTAGTTTCTTCAGTAGGTATTTCGTCAGGAATGTGAATTGGCAGTTCCATTTTCATAGCGATTTCCTCCTTGTCAATCATTACGTCACTTATATTAAACATGACAGACAGATAATTATTGAGATAGATCATGCTGCCATGTTTTCCAGAATATGAGATTAAAGTTATCATGTCATTGTTTTCTAGTTTTTTTAGCAGACGTGAGACGGAAGATTTGGATTGTTGCCAGCGTTCTGCCAAGTATTGATAACTGAAGAGTGGATTGCCGGTCTGATTTCTGAAGTAAACAACCGGACCGGAATCAGAACAACGTACAGACGGATCGTTATAGACTGCATGGATCCAAAGATCCAGAAGGGCATCCATCTCGGAACATTTTCCCATGTGAATCAGCTTATGAACATTTGTAATTGGAAAAAAGAAAAATCCAATGTCTTTTTTGCAGGGGAAATTGTAGGAAAGCGCTGTATTGTCTTTGGGCCAGTCTACGATCTTGTATCTGATGATGCGATTTTTCTCATGCAAGGTGTAAGTCAGGAAATTTTGTTCTGCCAAGGTATCCAGAACAGAAAGGACCTGGTGCTGAAACCGGAAACGGAACTGATGCTGCAGTTCTTTCAGTGTGCAGATCCATTCTCCCGGAGCAACAGTATAGGTCAGATGTTCTATGTTACGGTAGGATGAAGAGTAGTTTGCATAGGAGCAGAGAATCAGGAAATAAAAAAGACAGGAACTTCCGTTTGTACGAATGTTTCTGTCCTTGATGAGCGTTTGTATAAATTCCCGGTAAATCCGGCAGCGTGGAAAATCCACAATTTGTTTTAATTCTAATTGGTAATCCATATTGGTCTCCTTTCAAAATGAAAGGGGAAACTTATTGAATATTAAGCTTCCCTTTTCAGTATTTTTGTTTAGGTATTATGATGAAGTCAGTGAACAAATACATACAGTATTCATTGCATTATTATTGCATTTTTATATTTCATTTTATCTTTTTGTTTTGTTTTACAGAGCCTGAAAATGCCGAAAAATCAATGATTTTCATTTATATTATTTACTGTCTGTCTAGAGTTTGAGTAGCGGACTAAATTGCGAAAAAGCCCATAAATAAAGGCTTTGCGGGCTGTCTGGATGTTCCGGTGGAGTGCAAATGGAGTTAAAAAATATTTT
>OBAG01000720.1_pt1 | contig 26286 bp, 36 predicted proteins | sample 1517701 | NCBI WGS metagenome assembly OBAG01 (sample SAMN04571702, study PRJEB22368) | human gut metagenome | biome: human gut; material: stool | host: Homo sapiens | place: Luxembourg | collected 2012-09-07 | reverse complement strand
GTGGGCATCTTCGTCGGAGCGTTGGCCGTGAACGCCAGCCTCGGCTACATGATCCTGCTGCTGGGCGCGTGGGGGCTGTGCCTTTACATCACATCGCGCAGCCTTATGGACGATGCCCGCCGCGAGGAAGCGGTGCTGAACCAGCCCGCCGAGGAATTTGACGACCCCGACGAACTGCCGCCCCTTTACTGGGAGGGCTATGACCGGGGCTATGAAGAAGCCCTTGAAAGTATGGCCTACACCCGCCCGCCGCGCGTGCGGCCCCCGAAAAGCAAGAAAAAAGGTGCTTAGTTTAACAACACCCCTGCGGGCAGACGCCCGCGCCTTAATGCAGCCGCCCGGATGGGCGCGGGTCTCAAGCCCCGGCAAATGCAGAGAGAGGAAGGAGCGTTTTTGTGAAAAAAGAAGATTGGGAAAAGGCAAAGAGTAGACTGCGTGCTCCACTCGGACAAGTCGATTTACTGTGCGATGGGTACAGCGTCACCCTTGTCAATGAGTGCATCAGCATGTTCCGCAATGGAATAGCGGTGTATGTCAATGGCGAAATACGCGGTTCATGGTTTGTGCAAGATTGCGAGGAGCGTCGGAGGTTTATCCCTCAAAAAGAAACTTCCTTGATGACCCGCAAGCAGATTGCCGCCTATAACAAGATGCCGAAGAAAGATCGGGGGCCACTTAAAAAGTTCCGCGAGGAAACCTTCACGGCCTATCAGACACACTGGACGAACTGGCAGGCGCTTGTCAAGCATTTTGAAGCCAACAATGCCGACATCCGCCTTGTCACGCCGCAATAAAGCAAAGGAGTACATATCTATGGCAAGAAAGAAAGTAACCAGCGTTCCGGCACTGGCCGACTGGGGCGCAGTGGACAACGCCCTGCGGGACATCCGGGAATGCCAGCACACGCTGGCGGAAATGGCTGTCCAGCGTGACCGCCAGATCGACAGCATCAAGGCCGACTACGCACAGGGGGCTTTGCCGCTGCAGAACCGGGTCAAGGCGCTGGAAAGCGAGGTCAAGGCATACGTTGATCTGCATCGGGCCGAACTGGACGGTAAGAGCCGCGCTCTGAACTTCGGCACTGTCGGCTACCGTGTCAGCAGCAAGCTAATGCTTGCCAGCAGCCGCGTGGCCGAGGCCATCGCCACGCTGAAGGTGCTGGGGCACACTGAGCTCATCAAGACTACCGAAACCCTTGACCGCGAGGCGCTGAAACGCCAGCCCGGTGATATTTTGCAGCAGGTGGGCGCTTACATCCGCACGGTGGATGAGTTTTACTATGATGTGAGCAGCAAGGAGGCCGATGCATGATGACTTCTATCGCAGGCGGACTGAACACGGGCATCTGGCTCTGTGCTGTGGTTCTGGGTGCTACCGGGAGCGCCATCATCGTAACGGTGGCGGCATCGCTGCTGTGCGCAGGCGTGAAGTGCATCGTTAAACATTTTAAGAACGGCGGCTGACGCCGGGAAGGGAGGCTACTTATGGCCGGGAGCGGATGCAACGCTTATCAAATCCGAAAAATTTACGCTATCGGCGGCGCTCTGGGCATGGTGAAGCGGAACGAGGAAGACGACTTGCTGCATGAGTTGGTCGAGGGCATGACCGGGAAAAAGAGCATTAAAGCCTTGACCTACGGCGAAGCCTGCAAGGTCATCGGCGAGTTGGAAGGGCGGCAAGGAACGCCCCCGCCCCGCAAAAGCGGAAAGCCGCTCCTCAAGACCGCACCGGGCCACACCAGCGAGGGGCAGCGGCGCAAGGTCTGGGCGCTCATGTATCGGCTGCAGGATGCCAGCCCCAGCAAGGCCCCGCTCGGTGACAGGCTGTGCGCCATCATCAAGAAGGAACTGGGCATGGATGCCTTCCCGAAAGACCCCTTCGCGTGGATCAGCTACAAGGACGGCAACAAGCTGGTCGAGGTTTTGAAGGGCTACGTCAAGACTGCGCAGAAGAGCCGGGGTGATGCCGATGGATGAGTGGGAAATCCACCCCGACGATCTTTCCCCCGCCCAGCGGGAGGTGGCCGACCTCATCGGCTTTGAGAACTATTTGAAGCTGATCGACGTGTACGCTGCCGAGACAATCTACATACCGAAGCGCGACAGTTTTGAGCGGATCGCCCGCAATCAGCGCATCGTGGAGGAATACAACGGCGACAATCTGAAAGCCCTTGCCAAGAAGTACAACTTGACAACGGTGACGGTGCGGGCCATCGTGGACGAAAAGCACCGGGAAATCCGGGCAAGACCCCTTGATGGGCAAATGAGTTTTTTCCCGCCAGAACGTAAAGTAAAATATTAAAATGCTTAATCTGGCCCATTTTGCGAATCGTGAGTATCATTGGTTATAGAAACCAGTGACACTCACGATTTTTTAGTTTAGGGGTACGGATTATGGAGTTTGATGCGGGAACGTGGTGGCTGATCGGAATCCTGCTTACGTTCTTGATTGGGGCGTTGGGCTGGATGGTAAAACGCAGTCTTGACAAAATCGAGCGGAAACTTGACAGTGCGGCAACTAAGGCCGAACTTGAAAAAGAGGTCGGCGAGTGCAAACAGCAAATTTCGGAAATTCAGCACACCTACACGACCAGAAGCCAGCACCAGCAGGACTGGACTGAATGCCACAACGACATCAAGGCCATCCAGCGAAACTTTCTGACAAAGGAAGACTACTTCCGGGAGCAGGCGAAAACTGAAAAGAAACTCGACCAGATATTGAATCTCTTGATGAAAGGACGGCTCTCCGATGAATGAAAAAGAAATGCTGATGAAGCAGCTGCGTGCCAACGCCTTCCCGCACAATAACGGCAAGGTCATGCAGGCCATCAACATCATCCGGCACAGCTACAACCGCTTGACCGATGTACAGCAGGCGGCGCAGATTTGGGGCGTCAGCCAAGATGACTTCCTCGACTGCATCAATTATCTGGCGATGGCAAAGTACATCCAGCTGCGCACGATTGCGGACAAAATCCTTGTTCCCGACTTTGCAGACATCGGCTGGGATTTGCTGGAAGCCAAACTCACCGCCGAGGGCATCAGCGTTCTGTGTCACAAAACCAAGGATGAGATGATCGAGGTGTGATATGAGCAGCTGGCCGTTGAATGGCAAAAAGGGCGGCAATCGCAAGCACAGCAAGATCGACACCCTGCCCCCAGAAATGAAAGCCACCGTGGAAGAGATGATAATGGATGGCAGTGCCACCTACTCCGACATCGTGACCTATCTGGAGCAGCAGGGGTACAGTCTTTCCGTTTCCAGCGTCTGCCGCTATGCGCAGGGGTATGTGGAGAATCTGCAAACCTTGCAGATCGCACAGGCCAACTTCCGCAATATGCTGGACGAATTGGAGCGGTATCCCGATTTGGACACCACCGAGGCGCTTGTGCGTGTTGCCAGCCAAAACCTTATGACCGCGCTGACCTCTAAAAAGGATGAGGATTGGAGCGCGGTCAGCGTCGATAAACTTATGAATCAGATCAGCGGTCTGACCCGCGCCGTCGCCTACAAGAAGCGCGTGGAACTGCAAAACAAGTCTGACATCGAGGCAGGCACGGGCGATCTGAAAAGCGCCCTGTGGAGCGCTATGGCGAAGGAACGGCCCGATCTGTACAAACAGGTGTCGGCCTATCTGGATCGCAAGGCGCAGGAGGGCGGCACATGAGTATGTACGCCCTGCAGGTTATGACCGGGATGGAAGCCGAAATCACGCAGAAGCTGCGCGGCAAGGGCGTGGACGCCAGATGCCCGCAGGAGCGGCGGATGATCCGGCGCGGCGGCAAATGGCAGGAACAGCTTTACACGCTGTTCCCCAGCTACATCTTCGTCAGCACGCCGGATGTGTACCGCGTCTATTATGCGGTGCGCCATGAAGACGGTGTACTGCATTGGCTGGGGGCGACCAAGGGCACGCCGGAGGCGTTGAGCGCCCATGAGGAAGCCAACATCCTCTGGCTGGTCGGGGACGGCCCGCTGCCGCCCAGCGAGGCCGAGATGCAGGCCGACGGCACACTGGACTTTACCAGCGGGCCGCTGGCTCACTTGAAGGATATGCTCGAAAAAGTGAACCGCCATGACCGCCGCGTCACGGTGCGCGTGCCTGTCGGCGGCGAGGATAAAACCATAACCCTTAGTTACCGTTTAAACGGCAGACAGGAAACTGCAAGTAATGCTGCGGCTGGTACGCCCCGCAGCGTGAACACAGCGGACATATTTTAGAGGATTCCGGCTTGCATCAAGGCGGAAATGGCGAAGCCTGCCCCTAAAATATAGCCCGCAATTCTGCACCACGCCATAACACTGTTTAAACACGCGAGAGCGCCGTTCAAAAACGTTTAAACGCGGCGGGTGGCAAAACTGCCCGCAGAATAAGAGAACCGCGCACAGCGCCGTTTCTGGGGCTGTTTTGGGTGTCGAGAAATCGACGCCCTATTTTTATCGAGAAAGGAGCCGCCGATGCGAACAAAAAGCGGCAGTGTCCGGGAGTTGATTGCCGGAATCCGGCAGGCCGCCGAGCAGGAAGAGTATAATCCTGCGGAGGATTTAAAAACTCTTCAAACGCAGTATAAACGGCTGGGCAAAAAGGACTTCGGCCTTATGCTGGATGCAATGGTCGAAAAATACGCTGCCGGGGAATATGCAGCCATCCATGCTGCATTGGTCGAAAAAGCCCGCAACGGTGATATTGAAGCAATCAAGATGTACCGTGAGATGCAGTCGAGCGGCGGCAGCGATGAGGTGGTGATCGTGGATGACGTCGAATAAAAAGCGTATACGGCTGTCGGAAATCATCGGCCCCGCCTTCTATGAGACGCACAAGCTGATCGACATGGGCGTTATCGACGAAGCGGTTGAAGCGGGCGGACGCGCCAGCTTGAAAAGTTCCTATGTCGGCACGGAGTTGGTGCTGCAGCTTTTGAAGCACCCGGATTGCCATGCGCTTGTGACCCGACAGGTCGGTGACACAATGCGTGACAGCGTGTATGCGCAAATCCTGTGGGCTATCGACAAGCTGGGGCTTACCACGAAATTCAAATGCACACAAAGCCCGCTGCAGTGTACCTACACACCCACCGGGCAGCGCATTTTGTTCCGTGGACTGGATGATCCGCAGAAAATCAAATCCATCAAGCTGCCGTTCGGGTATATCGGTATCCTGTGGTTTGAGGAAGCCGACCAAATCAAGGGCGGTGAAGATGCGGTGCGCAATGTGCAGCAGTCTGCGCTGCGCGGCGGTGAGTTTGGCCTTACTTTTATCAGCTTCAACCCTCCGGCTGCCAGCCGCAACTGGGCGAACCGCTACGCCCGCGAGGAACGCAAGGGCAAGCGCGTCCATCATTCGACCTACCTGCAAGCCCCTGCTGCATGGCTCGGCCCGAAGTTTCTGGCACAGGCGGAGTACATCAAGGAAACGCAGCCGACGAAATACCGCCATGAATATCTGGGCGAGGTCGTCGGCAGCGGTACGCAGGTATTTGAAAATCTGCGGCTTGAGCCTATCTCGCAAAAGACTATCCGAAACTTCGATACCATTGAAAACGGTGTTGACTGGGGCTGGTATCCCGACCCGTGGGCGTTCAACCGCTGCCACTATGATGCGGCACACAAAACGCTGTATATCTTCGACGAACTGACCCGGCTGCGTACCTCCAACGAGGAAACCGCAAAGCTGGTGCAGCAGCGTATTGAATCGTGGGAGAGCGTGACCGCCGATTCCGCAGAGATGAAATCCTGCGCCGACTACCGCGCTTTTGGCATCCTCTGCCGTGAGGCTGTCAAAGGGCCGGGAAGTGTGAACCAGAGCATGAAGTGGCTACAAGGGCTGGCAGCCATCGTCATCGACCCGCATCGCTGCCCCGACACGGCAAAGGAGTTCAGTGAATATGAGTACGAGGTTGGCCGTGACGGCACAGTGCTGCCGGGGTATGTGGATGCAGACAACCACCACATTGACGCCGTCCGCTATGCTGTCAACCGTATCTGGATGCGCAGAGGTGCATGATGAAGAAATTTCGAAAATGGCTCATTGACCGCTTTTTGCCGCGCTGGGCCTATGAATCGCTGCTGGAGGAACTGGCAGCCGCCAACAAGAAGCAGGAGGAACTGCGGCAGACCGTAGAGCGGCAACAGTGCTATATTTCCGGGCTGGAATATGCACTGCGGCACATGACACCGACTGTCGTGGTGGAAAGCCATGAAAAAGAAACCAAAGAAAAAGCCGGATAAATGCCGGGGCTGCCCTTGGCGGGCGGCGACAGACTATTGCCTGTGGCCGCGCTGCTTTCGGAAAATTACTCTAGGGGGAAAGCATGATGGGCGCTCTGATCCGCGCACTGACAAACAACGCAGTCGAAAACATTGAAGAGGCGCTGGGCATGACGGATGCCACCAGCAGTGCTATGAAGCACGCCATCGCAGAGTGGTATGCCGCATGGTATGGCCGCGTCCCGACCAAAACCGAAGATCCCTGCCAGCGTCTGCCGTATGCCATTGTGAACAAGCTGTGCAAGGCAACCTTCGGCGAGTATGACAGCGGCCTGCAACACACCGACAGTGCTAAGGGAAAATACCTTGACTGTGTACGCAGCGCCTTTGATGCCTGTAAAACCAGTTTTATGACTCAGGCTATGATTGGCGGCGAGGCGTGGGCAAAGCCTGTACCGATGCCGGACGGACGGCTGACGTGGCAGATCGTGGGACGCGATTCCATCATCATTTTAGGCCGCGATGCAAGCGGCATCCCCTCGGATGTGGCGCTGTGCGAGAAATCCGTATCTGCCGACCATCATTTCTACACGCTGGTCGAGCGGCGCACATCCTTTGCCGGGCGGCTCACGATCCAGTACCGCCTGTACTGCTCCGACAACAAAAGCACACTGGGGCGGCGCGTGCCGCTGGCAAGCCTGCCGCAATATGAGCGGCTGGAAGATGAGTACACCTTTGCCGTGCCCATTGATGGCGTCGGCATGGTGTTCCTGCGGATGCCCATCACAAACTGCGTAGACGGCAGCGCGGACGGTGTTTCCATCTACGAGCCTGCAATGGGGCTTATCCACCGCATCAACGAAAATGAACTGCAATTCAGCCGTGAATTTGAGTTGGGGCGGATGCGCGTTGTGGCAAGCGCCGATATTCTGCGCACCCACAACGGCAAAAAATCACTGACCGATGATGTGTTCGTTGGTCTGGACGGCAACGAGCAGAGCATCGGCATCACACCCTTTGCGCCGACGCTGCGCAATGAAAGCTACGAGGCGCGGCGGCAGACCTACTTGAAAGCCATCGAGAATCTGTTGGGCATTAAGCGTGGCATCCTCTCTGACGCCGAGGTCGTGAGCAAAACGGCGACGGAAATCAATTCCAGCGCGGGCGACTACAGCCTGTCTATCATGGATTTTCAGCATCTGTACTACGACGCCCTGCAGGCTGCGCTCCGGCTCGGCGACCAGATCGGGCAGGCATACCGCCTGTGCGATGCATCGGCGTGGAGCGCGGATGAACTTACCGTAACATGGGGCAACGGCGTGCTGTACGATGCCGATCAAGAGTGGACGGAGCGCAAGGAACTTGTGCAGATGGGCCTGCTGAAGCCGGAACTGGCGCTGGCGTGGAAGTTTGACCTGCCCGCCGAGACGGAAGCTGACCTTGCCGAAATCCGCAAAAACTATATGCCGGAGTTGAAAGACCTTGAAGGTTGAGGTGATACCGCATGACCGCTGAGCAGCGTGCGGGCTTGAGTGATGCCGCTCTTGCCATGACGCAGCCCTGCATCGACGAACTTATCAAGGACATCAGCAGGCGCGTGCAGAAGGCCGGGGCTATCACTGACACTGCCGAATACCAGCTTTATCGGGCGCAGGCATTGGGCGAAAGCAAGAAGGCCATTGAGCAGGCAGTCTCGAAGCAGATCGGCATCAGCGAGGAAGTCATCGCCAGCCTGTTTGAATATGTGGCTGACAAGAGCCTGAGCCTTGATGAAAACGGCAGCCTAAAGCGGATGACCGAAGCTTACACCCGCATGACCCAGAGCAAGACCTGTGGGCCGATACGCCGGAGGGCAAGGCGCAGCCGTTGCAGACAGCCTACGCCCGCGCAATGGATTTTGCTTTCCGGCAGGTTGCCACAGGTACACTGGACTTGAACACGGCCATCCGCCGCGCCGTGACGCCACTGGCGAAGCGCGGCCTGCGCACCATTGAGCAAAAGAGCGGGCGCAGCGTCGGTATTGAATACGCCTGCAGGCGGTATATCATGGATCAACTCGGTCAGTTGGACGATGAAATCCAGCGCGCCGACCATGACGGGCTGGGAAATCAGTGCCCACGCCGCCTGCGCCCCCGACCATGAGCCGATACAGGGGCGGCAGTACGGCGACGCTGAATTTGAAAAACTGAACAACAGCCTGCAGCGCCGCATCGGACACCTGAACTGCGGGCACACGGCAAATCCCATCATTTTAGGCGTGAACGCGCCGCAGTACACCGAAGCCCAGCTTCAAAAATTCAAGGATGACAACGAGCGCGGCGTTGTGTACAATGGCTACCGGTACACCTTGTACGAGGCCGGGCAGGAGCAGAGCCGCATCGAAAACGGCATCCGGCTCATCAAGCGCCAGATTCTGGCCGACGAAGAAACCGAAAGCCCCGATCTGCAGAAGCATCAAATCAAGCTGCGGGTCGTGCAGGCCGAGTATGCGAGATTCTGCAAGGCCGTGGGTCTGCCCACTCGCAGCGAACGCCTGCAGGTGGCCGGGTTTGGCCGCAGCCGGTCCAACCGGGCCGTGTGGGCCTACAAAAAGGCTGCGCCGGAGCAACTTCGGGACGTAGAAATCGCAGGGCACAAACTGTACAGCGTCACGGATGAACGCATCCGGGCTGTGCCGAAGCCGTTCTTTCAAGGCGTTTCCAACAAGGTCAACGGTCTGGCGCAGGAATACGCCAGAGGCGTGCTGAAAAAGGTGCAGGGGCTGGAAGTCGGCACAGAGGCTGTCGTGAACTTCACCAAAGACGGTAAATGCACAGGCTACTATGTGGGCGGGCAGAACAGTATGAAGGTCAAGCCCCCGGAGATACAAGTACCCTACTACTCTTTACATAACCATCCCAGCAATGGTATACTTAGCCCAGAGGATATACAGCAGCTTATCAAGCGTCCTCAAATGCAGGGCATCGGCGCTGTCGGCAATGCCGGAGCGCTGTTTACCTGTGAGAAGGTGTTTGGCTATTCCCAAAAGAATGCCGAGGGCTGGTTTAAGGCTTTAAAAAAGAAATATCCTCTTTATAAAGGTGAATCCGGCAAAATCGAAGATGCGCTTGCGCAGCGTATTGCGTTTGCTGAAGAACTACGAAGGGATGGTGCTAAGTATGGGCTCATATTTTCAAGATAACCCTCCGACTCCAGAAGAAATCGCAAAGTGGCGAGCAGACCTTACGCGAGGCTGGCCTTATACTGAGGATGATCCTGAGCCGGATTTTTTCGACTGGACACCTGACCCAGACCGCAGCGCCACTACGGATTCCATCTATCTGCTTAAAGCAACAGGCAACTGGACGGCGGAAGATGAGCGCATCGCCTTTGACCCCAGCAAGCCCCCACCGCGCCCGCTGGCCGAACTGGAAGCGGAGCACGACGCTTTCCTCAAGGAACTGTTCAAAAAAGCAAAGCCCCTTTAAACACTGTATAAACGCCATTTGCACCGCTTTTAAAGCGGTGCTTTTTTCGTGCCCAAAATTATGCAAGAGGTGCTTTATGTTCTGTATTACCTATGACACAACCTGTTATGCCGACCCGCAGCGTGCGTTTGATTTCTTTATGCGGCAGCTTCGGGAGCTTTTCAGCCCCGTGCTCCGTGTCAGGAAAAACAAGCGGATCGTCTCACACCCGCAGCCGCACAGGGTTGGCAAGTACCACGCGCCGCATCTGCGGCCCGATCCGCACCCGCATCTGCCGAGGGATCGGCTGCAGGAATATCACTCTGAGCCCGAAATCCCACCCGAAGGAAGCTGCTCCCGCGCCGATGAAGCGCAGGACGATAGCGACACAGACAACACAGACGAAGGAGATCACCTATGCTTGACTGGCTGAAACCCATCCTCGGTGATGGGTACAATGAGGAAATCGACAACAAGATCGCCGCCGAGATCAACGAGGGCTTTGTCGCCAAGGCTGACTACGACGCGGCCAAGGACGCCCAGCGTACAGCGGCAGAGGCTTTGGCCGACGCCAACAAGGCGCTGGCCGAGTACAAGGACACCGACATCGACGGCCTGCGCAAGAGCGCCGAGGAATGGCAGGCCAAGGCAGAGCAGGCCGAGAAAGACGCGGATGCCCGCGTTGCGGCGGTGCAGTTTGATGCAAAGCTGGATTCCGCTATTGCTGCCGCGCATGGGCGCAGCGGCAAGGCCATCCGTGCCCTGCTCGATCTGGACGCCCTGCGCGGCAGCGAAGACCCCGACAAGGACATTCCCGCCGCGCTGGCCGCGCTGCAGAAGGACAGCGGCTATATGTTCGACACCGAGGAAACTCCGCCGCCCTATGCTGCAGGCACGGGCCGCACCGCCATGACCACCGACAATTCTGACAGTGCCCTGCGCAAAGCAATGGGCCTGCCGATGGAATAAGATAAGGAGCAAAACCTATGAGCAACACTATCGAACTCGCAAAATCTTTTGTCCCCAAGCTGGATGAGTGCTACCGACTGGCCTCGCTTACGAGCGTGCTGGACGGTGCGCCCGAACTCGCCAAGCAGGGCGCGAACGCCAACGAACTCATCATCCCCATGATGAGCATGGACGGTCTGGCCGACTACAGCCGCAACGGCGGTTATGTGCAGGGCGGCGTCACCATGACGAATGAGACGGTCAAGTGCAACTTTGACCGTGGCCGCCGCTTTGATGTGGACGTCATGGACGATCTGGAAACCGCTGGCCTTGCCTTTGGCCGTCTGTCCGCTCAGTTCATCCGTGACAAGGTTGTGCCCGAACTGGACGCTTTCCGCTTTGCGTCCTACTGTGGCATCAGCGGCGTCACGAAGAAGGAAGAGACGCTTGCCGATGGCGCGGCCACCGTTGCGGCGCTGAGTGCTGCCGTGACGGCCATGGACGATGAGGAAGTCACCGCCACCGGGCGCTACCTGTTCATCACGCCGACGCTGCTGCAGGGCATCAACGATATGGACACCACGAAGAGCAAGAAGGTTCTGGAAGGCTTCGAGCAGGTCATCAAGGTTCCCCAGCGCCGCTTCTACACGGCCATCAAGCAGCTTTCCGGCAAGACCGGGGAGGAAGCCGGCGGTTACACGAAGGCAGCCGGCGCGGCCAACATCAACTTCGCCATCGTCCAGAAGGATGCGCTCATCCAGTATACGAAGCACGCCGCGCCGAAGATCATCGCCCCGGAAAACAACCCGGACGCGGATGCCTACGTCTTCGGCTATCGCATGGTGGGCATCGCCAAGGCATACAAGAATATGCTGTCTGGCATGTACTTCAGCCACGACAAGGCGTAAGGAGGATTTACTATGGCTATTATCGGATACATCCCGCCGCCTGCCGAGGCGGCGGTGGAACTGCCGTTCCCCGAAGTGACGGACACGGCGGCAGAAGAAAAGCCTGCCAAGCGCACGAAGAGGGCAGCGGCCAAGGAGTAAAACCATGACGAGTTACGAGTTTTACGTCTGTAAATATGGCGGCAAGGCTATCCAGCCGGACGAGTGGCGGACCGCTTATGCTGACGCTGACGCGCTGATCCAGAGATATGAGCGGCTGTACCGCGTGGGATATCCCACCGACAGCGCCCGCGACACAGCTGTATGTGCCATTGCTGACGCACAGCGCAGGTTTGCCGATGTGCAGAGCGGCGCTGTGGCTGCTCCGGCCAGCGTTACGATTGGCAGCGTAAGCGAAAGCTACACCGCCAACACGGCAGCAGCCATTGATGCGACACCCAAGGCACAGGCGGCAGAATACTATCGCATTCTGTGCTTGTATGCTGATGTGTACAGGGGGTGCAGCTGATGCGGTATGAGGGAGCGCTTCGTTCGCCGATCTATGACCTGTGCCGCCAGACCGTTACCGTGTACCATGCGTGTTATAATCCCTTCCGGGTGACGCGCTGCGTAATTCATGGCGCGTACTTTGAGCGTAAAACCGTGCAGACCGTTGATAAAAGCGGGGGCAAATCCTGTGACGAATTTTTGCTGGTGATTCCCAACAAAAATGCGCGGCGGGTTGCCCCCGCCCTTTTTAACGGCATCCCCGGCGTGTATGTGCTGGAATGCGGGGATCGCATTGTGGAGGGCGTTGGGGAAGAAATCACCACCCGCGAACAGTGGGGCAGCTTCGTCCCGGCCAACCGCCCCGGTGTTGTTACGGCAGACTGGGTGCGGGACATGGGCTGCCGCAATGTTCTGTACCATGTGGAGGCAGGCGGTAAGCAATGAGGGTCACGCTGGATTTTCCCGCCGCAGAAGAGATTTTGCAGGAAGTGGGACTGGATGAACAGGGCGATGCGCAAATGTTCCACACTAAGAATGTGCTGCGGCGCGTCCAGAAGTATATGCCCTACCGTACAGGCGCGACCATCAAGCTGACCGTCGCCCAGACCGACCCCCGCGTGCCGGAGATCGTCACCGAAGAGCCGCAGGCGGTTTATCTGTATAACGACGTGAGCCGCAGCGGGAAACCGCTGAACTATACAAAAACAAAGAATCCCCTTGCCGGAGGGCATTGGGATCGTGCGCTTGTGGCTGCCGAGGGTGATGCGCTGGCTGCCGATCTGGAACGCTATATTGGAAAGAGGTCTGGCGAATGAGTGAACTTGAGCAGGTCATCACATGGCTGCGCACCTACGAGGGGCATGACATCTTAAAAGATTGGCATGTCGACTACACCGACCAAGTGCCCAGCTGCGGCGCAGTCTTCCCGCAGGGGCTGCAGGAAATTGAACGCAGCACCTATATCACGGGCGCAGTCTGCGTCACAAATCAGAGCAACTTCGGTCTGTACTTTACTTTTGCCAAAAGTGCAGGCGATGATGAGGGCGCGAAGATCAACGCAGATTGGGTCAACGGCTTCCAGCATTGGGTGCAGGAGCAGAGTGCCCACGGCCTTGCTCCGAACTTTGGCGACGCCGAAGAGCCTGTCATCGCCCGCGCCCAGAACGGCGTACTGTACGAAGCGGAGGCCGAAGGCACGGCGACTTATATGGTTGTGCTGAGCCTGCGCTACACAAAAACCTATGAATCGGAGGATTTTGCATGAAAATCGAACGCAAATACATGGCGCATTATCTGAATGCAACCTTTGCCGCAGATGATGGCACGGCCAGCTATGTGCGGCTGGGCAAAGATTTGGAGGAATACTCCCCGGAGTTGTCCGCCAACGTCGAAAAGAAAACCAACATTCTCGGCAACGAGACTGTCAGCATCGACAGCTACCAGAAGCAGGGCGAGGTCAGCCCCTACTACGCCGAGAAAGGCGACCCGCTGTTTGAGAAGCTGCAGAGCATTATCGACAACGATCTGGTTCTGGATGATCTGAAAACCGACATCGTGGAAGTCAAGCTGTGGGACGCCCAGAGCAGCGGCGCGTTCCCTGCGGTGCGGGAAGAGTGCTACATCGAGGTCAGCAGCTACGGCGGTGACACCACAGGTTATCAGATTCCGTTCAACGTGCATTATACTGGCGTTAAAACCAAAGGCACGTTCAACCCCACCACCAAGGCATTCACCGCCGAGGCATGAAAGGAGCAGCCATCATGGAACTGGTTATTGATCGCGGCGTCAAAAGCTATGACGTGAAAGACGCTGACGGCACACTGCTGGGCGTCATCAAAATCAACCCTGCCGACATCGGCATTTCCGGGCGCTTCGTCTCGGCACGCAATGCCATCGCAGAACTGGCGGAGCAGGCCAAGCAGGACATGACACCCGAAAAGATTCTCGCAATGGATACGACCATCAAGGCTGAACTGAACAAGGTGTTTGGCAGTGATGTGTCCTCGGTTTTCTTTGGCGGACTTTCGGCGCTGGCTCTTGCCGATGACGGTGCTTTTGTCTTTGAAAAGGTGCTGGAAGCTGTTGCCCCTCTGGTGGAGGAAGCGCACAAGGCCGGAATCGCTGCCGCCGAAGCGCGACTCAAAAAGCACACCGCTGTCTATGCCGACTTCAGCAAGGGGCTTGCCCCCGGTCAGCAGGCATGAGTGCATGGGAATTACCCACCACCGTCGAGGTGGCCGGGCGCAGCTTTGCGATCCGCTCGGATTTTCGCGCCGTACTGGATGCACTGGCTGCGCTGACTGACCCCGACCTGACACAGCAGGAGCAGTACGTTGCCTGCCTGCAAATTCTATATCCCCGCTGGAAAGAGCTGCCCGACGCAAACGCTGCGCTTCGGGCGGCTTTTACTTTTATCAACGAGGGAAAAGAAGACGAGAAGCAGGGCTTCCGCCCCCGGCTGGTGGACTGGGAGCAGGATGCTGCTCTGATCGCACCCGCTGTGGACAAAGTGCTGGGGTATAGCTGCCGCCGATGCGGGTATTTGCACTGGTGGGAATTTCTCGGTGCATTTCATGGCATCGGCGATGGCCTGTTTGCGCAGGTGGTGAACATCCGAAACAAGCGAGCACGCGGTAAAATGCTGGACAAATCCGAGCAGGAATTTGCCCGCGAGAACGCTGCCGTTATTAAAATCCATGCGGCAGGAAGTGCCGAGGATAAGGCCGAAAAGGAAAGGCTGTTGGATCTTCTGGGGAGGTGAAGCTGTGGCATCAGTCGTTATCAATACGCGCTTTAATAACCGAAAGGCCGAGGCAGACTTAAAAGAGTTGCAGGCCAAGGCCAAAGAAACCGCGCGAGAAATCAATGCGGTGGAAAAGGGCCTCGGCTCGGCTACGACCAAACGGAATAAGCTGCGGGACGATTTGGAAGCCGCCCGCCAGAAAGCTGCCGAAACGGCTGCCGCTCTCGACGAAGTAAACGCTCGACTGGATGCCGGACGCAAATCGAAGTTCGGCGTCACATCCAAGGGCGACGAAACGCTGAGCGACAAGCTGGCCGCAAAGTTGCAGCAGCAGGATACCGCTGTGCAGGCTGCCGCCGATGCCTACCGCGCACAGGATGCCGCCGTGCAGGCACTGCAGCAACGGCACGCCGAACTGACTGCCCAGCTTGCACAGGAGAAGGATGAAGCGACCCGGCAGGCCGAGGCTGTTGCCAACGCCGCGCAGGCTGCACAAGCGGCGCAGGTGGATGTATCCAACATGCAGCGTGCAGCGAATGCGATGGACGCCTTCGTCTCAAAGCTGTTCAACGCGGCATCAGTGAGTAAGATTCTGAAAAGGTCACTGTCCACGATAGGCTCTATCGGCGGCAAGGCTTTTGATTTTGTGAAAAGCAAGGCCCAGAGTGTGCAGGAACGGCTGGCACAGGCTGCGCAGAGCGCGGAACACTTCCGCAAGCGGCTGGCAGGGCTGGTGTCTGGCGCGTTGGTGTTCAATGTGCTTTCCTCCGGGCTCCGGACGCTGACGAACTGGATGGGGACGGCGCTGCTGTCTTCGTCCAGCCTGCGGACGGCGCTCGGCAGCTTGCAGGGCGCGGCGGCCACGGCGGCTGCGCCCATCATTCAGATACTTACCCCCGCGCTGACTGCGCTGGCAAATGCGGCGGCGATGGTGTTCAGCTACATTGCGCGGCTGGTGGCGTTCTTTACCGGGCGCACAATCTCCGCCAGCGCCGGAGCAGCCAAGGCTATGAACGGCGTCGGATCGGCGGCGGGCAGCGCAGCGAAGAAGGTCAAGGACGCCAATGGCGAACTGGCCGCCTTTGATGAACTGAATGTGCTGAACAAACAGTCCGACGATAACAGCGGCGGCGGGGGCGGTGGTGGAGCAGACGGCATTACCCCGGACTTCGACTTTTCTGCGGAGAATCCGTTCCTTGACAGCATTATGGATGCCATAGAGCAGGGCGACTGGTACAAGGTCGGGCAGCTGATCGGCGAGAAGCTGCGTGACAGTCTGAACGCCATTCCGTGGCCGGACATACAGGATAAGGCTGTACAGTGGGCAACAAACATTGCCGACTGCATCAATGGTTTTATCGAAGTGCCGGGCCTGTGGACTGCCATCGGACACACCATTACACAGGGACTGAACACGGCGCTGCTCTTTGCGGACACGCTGATGCAGCGCATCCACTGGGACAGTCTGGGCGCGGGCATTGCAGAGGGACTGACAACTGCCGTAGCTGAACTGCGCTGGGACACGCTGGGGCGCGTGCTGACGGATGGGATGCGTGCGGCCATTCTGACGCTGTACAACTTTGTGCTGCATTACAGCGGCTGGACGGATTTAGGCAATGGCATTGCAACGTGCATCAATTCTGCCATCTCCAACATTCCGTGGCTGGAAGCTGGACTGGGTGCGGGCGGCTTTGCCATCGGCCTGCTGAACGCGCTGATCGCGGCGGTGCAGGGCACAAACTGGAATGACCTCGGACACAATATCGTGACGATGATTGCCGCGATTGACTGGCCGGGGCTGTTCTCTGCGTTGAGCACGCTGGCATTGGATGTGCTGCAGGCCATCAACACGATTCTCGGTCAAGTTGACTGGGACGCTGTCGGCAGCAAAATCATGGAGTGCTTGCAGGCGGTAGACTGGGTCGGTATTCTGGCGCAGGTTGCCGAACTCATTTCCAACTGCTGGCCGCTTCTGATGGCGGCGCTGGCCGTGAGCCTGCTGCCCGTGATTGGCGCGTTTATTCTTGACACGGTGCTTCCTGCTATTTTGAGCGGCCTCGGCTCGCTGATCGTCACGGTCATCTCGGCCATCGGTGCATGGCCTGTTCTGCTGCTGGCGGTGCTGGCCTCTATCGCGGCGGTCATCATCAATTATCTTGTGACCCACTGGGACGAAATCAAACAGAACTTTTCACAGACACTTGCCGATCTGGCACAGGCGCTGAACACTGCCGGAGAGAATCTGCAGCACATCTGGGATACTCTGTGGCTGACGATAAAGCTGCTCGGCCTGCAAATCTGGGAGAGCATCACCACAGGCTGGAGCAATTTCTGGAAAGGAATTGACCTCGCCTTACGCATGGCAGGCGCGGCGCTGCAAGCAGCGTGGTCGGCCTGCTGGCTGATTATCAAGCTGGCGGCCATGCAGATTTGGGAGGACGTCACCACCGCATGGAGCAATTTCTGGAAGGGTCTTTCCCTGCTGCTGTCGATGGCAGGGGCGGCGCTGAACGCTGTCTGGACTGCCGCATGGTCGGCGCTGGCTGATACGGTATCCTCTATCTGGGACGGCATTACCTCTGTGGTGCGCGGCGCGGTCAACGGCATCATCCGCATTATAAACGGCATGATTTCGGCGATTGTTGGCGGCATGAACGCTGTCATCGGTCTGCTGAACGGCTTCAGTTTTGATGTGCCCGAATTTGCACAGGATGCACTGGGCACGGCTAAGGTTGGATTCAACATCGACCCCATCACCGCACCGCAAATTCCCTATCTGGCACAGGGCGCAGTCATTCCGGCAAATCACGAATTTCTCGCTGTGCTGGGCGACCAGACAAACGGCACGAATGTGGAAGCACCTCTTGAAACAATCCAGCAGGCGCTGGCCGAGGTGTTGGCCGAGTGGGGCGGGCAGGACATCACAATCCGCTTTGCCGCCAGCGACGGTTTGGAACAGTTTGTGCGCCTGCTGATGCCCTACATCGACAAAGAAAAAGTCCGCCGTGGTGCGCGGCTTGTGGTGGGAGGAAACTGATGATCGTAATTGACGGCGAACAATTCAAAATCGACGTGCTAAGCGTAAAGCGCAGCGCGGATTTTCTGGATAAATACGCGGAGCGCCTCGCCAACGGCCACCTCAGACGCGAGTTGATTGGCGTGTACTTCAACTACAAGCTGCAATTTGGGCCGGGGCTGGATCGCAAGGAATACGCCCGACTGTGGGACAAGTTGACGGAGCCTGTGGAGTTCCATGAGGTTACAGTGCCAGATGAAGACGGCGACTATACCTTTACAGCTTACTTTTCCAATGTCGGCGACGAATTGCTGCGGAAAAAGGCTGAAAAAAACTACTGGAAGAATCTGACCGCGAATTTTATTGCCCAGAAGCCTGCAAGGACATAAAGGAGGCGAACGACCATGAACACAAGCACCCGCGTGGAGTTCGGTCTGTACGATGTCACTGCGCGGAGCGACAGCGCCCCCGTCACGGAGGATGCAAAGGATTTTTGCAATTTAAGCAAGGATTTACTGTTGGAATCCGTGCCGAATCAGAACAAGTACGGCACGCTGGAAACGCGGCAATGGCTCATGGACGGCAGCTTCCTGTTTTTTCCCGAAACGCCTCGGCAGTATTTCTGGGGCTTTTGGAGCACGGAACAGTCGAACGGAAACGGTGCTTTTGCCAATCCGCCCGTGCTGAATATCCGCTTCGACAAGAATCACAGTAGCAGCGGTCTGACACTGCATTTCTACTCCCCGACAGATGACTGGGCGAGCAAGGTCAAAATTCAGTGGTACGATGCCAACGATGGCCTTTTGGCCGTAACCATGTTCACTCCGGACGCCGTGGACTACTACTGCGCCCACAAGGTGGAGAACTATCGCCGCATCCAACTGATGTTTTTGGAGACGAACAAGCCGGGGCGGTATTTGAAGCTGGCCGGGATTGACTATGGTGTGTATCTGCACTTCTCCGGAGAGGAGATCATCAAGGCTCATGTGTTGGAGGAATGTGACCCGCTGAGCGCAGAGGTCAGCATAAACACACTGAACCTAACGCTCTTCAATCAAGAGGGCCGCTTCTCCATCTTAAACCCGGAGGGCTATTTTGATGTGCTGCAGCACCGCCAGAAGCTGACTGTGTGGGAGGATGTGCGCCGAAGCGCCCACGATACGAGCACGACAAGCTACTGCATGGGCACGTTCTATCTGGACGACTGGTCGAACGAGGATGACACACTGGCCGATTTTACGGCAATCGACACCATCGGCCTGCTTGATGGCTCTCCATTTGACGGCGGAGTGTATGACACCCATGTGGCGTCGCTGGCAGCAGAAATCCTAAGCGGCTATCCTTACACACTGGACACCGTTCTGGGCGAAGAACGGATACAGGGTTACATCCCTGCCGGAACACGGCGCGAAGCGCTGCAGCAGCTTGCCTTCGCCATTGGCGCGGTGGTGGACTGCAGCCGAGGCGAAATCATCCGAATCGTGCCCGCTCCGCAGCGTGCCAGTGGTCTGATTGGAACAGATCGCCGCCTGCAGGACGGCAGCAAAGTCACGCTCCTTACGCTTGTAACTGCGGTGTCGGTGACAGCGCACCGTTATATCCCCGGTGAGGCGTCGGAGGAACTGTACAAAGACACCCTTGAACCGGGCACTTACCGTGTGACCTTTGATGCTCCGGCAGTGGCCGACAGTCTGGCCGTCAGGGGCGCAGAGCTGAGCGAACGAGGCGTGAACCACTGCACGCTGACCGTGAGCAAGGCTGCCGAAGTCTGCGTGACCGGGCGCAAGTACAGTGACAGCGCTACCGTCCTGCGGCGAGAAGCCTCAAATCTGCCGTCAAACGCGCAGGGCAATGAAGTGTCCGTGCCGGACGCGACCCTTGTAAGCCCGGACAGGGCTGCCGCAGTGGCCGCTCGCGTGCTGGACTACTACGCCCAGCGCTATGAGCAGACCTTCCGCATGGTCGCCGGGGATGAGAAGCTGGCTGACCGTCTGATCGTGGAGAGTTTCGGCGGTGAAATGGTGCGCGGTGTTGTTACGAAGTTGGAATTTGATTTGACTGGCGGCTTTCTGGCCGACGCGAAGATTGTGGGCCGTAAGCTGTCCAACAATGCCGCAGCCTATGCGGGTGAAGAAATCCACGCAGGCGAAAGGAGTTTCATCTAATGTGGCAGACGCCTGTTTATGACCGAACTGCCGCCGATGTAGCAGCAGGAGCGGAAAAGTGTTATATCACGGCAGAACTGCTAAATCGCATCGAGGGCAACACCGCCCACATGGCGCGGCTTCTGGGCGTAGAGATCGACACCCGCACATGGACGTCGCTGGGGCTGCTGACCCGCGCTCAGATGCAGCGTATTTTGGACAACCTCGCCACTGTGCGGGCTGCATACTACACGCTGCCCGGTACACCGAACATTCCCACAGCGCCGAGCACGCTGTACAGCGCCATCAATGACATGGAGCAGGTGTTGTGGAGTCTGCACGAACTGTGGCAGCGCAATAGTGTAAAGCGGTATGCCGGAGAAATTTGCGCCGGACAAGAGATTGGAGTGATTTAATGTTTGAGAAGAAAGTGTGGAATGACCGCCAGAGCGAGCATCCTGCCCGCCGCAGGTTGACTCCTACGGAAAACGACAATGAGTATGAAATCTCCCGCGCAGAAGGCCTTGTCATGGAAGAGGGCGACGCCTTTGATGCCGCCACTATGAACGATCTGGAAAACCGCGTAGCAAAAGCCTTTGCAGAATATGATCCTGCGGAACTCGGTGCTGTCAACGTGACAGTGCAGCTGTATACCTGTAAAAAAGAGGGGAAAGTATATCAGCTGACTGGATCGGGCGCTGTTGGACGCTGCAAAATTCCTGCCGCATGGGCCAGCGGTGATACATGGAAAGTCAACGGTACGGCAGTGCCCGCCTACTGCGGCGCAGATGCGGTGGACGGTGACTGCGTTGTGGCCGGGCGCTGGGTGCTGTTCACATTTGACGGCGCACAGCTAAATTTTAACGGCGGCGGTGGATTATCCAACGGCAAGCTGGCACGGGCCACCGCCAGCGAGGCGCAAGTGCTGGCAGGTGCGCCATTTTACGCGGGAAACAAGACCCTTAAAATAGGCATGATGCGCAACCACGGCAGCTGGCCCGATGCCGACAAGCTGACCATCGAGAGCGGCAAGCTCAAGATGTACAAGCAGGACGGCTACACCGAGGGAGGTCTCGGCGTGGCGGCAACCAACCTCGGCAACGCACAGGCCGAGCATCTGTTGAGCGGCGTGAGCGCATCCAGCCAAAACGGTCTGGGATTCGGCGGTAGCATGCCGGACCGCAGCGGATGGAGCGCAACGATTACGCCGGGTGGTGTGGTAACTATCCCGGAAGGATACCATGCAGGGGGCGGAATGGTATCGGCGAAGGGCATCCAAGTGACAGAGGTATGGCAAAGCTGCCATAGAGGGCAAAACCTCTTCAATTTCAGTGGCGGTACACTGGTTGGCGTTCAATATGCCGGGAGTCAGTATGCCTCTGACAACATTTTGCAGGGCGCGGGCATAAACAGCGGGAGCCAGTATTGGGCGCAATGCGCGTCCGATGCGAGCGTTCGCTTTATTCTTGCCTATTATTGATAAGAGGTGAAACCATGGCAGAACCAATCGTAATCAACGCCGAGACACGAGAAATTACAGTGCCCGAGAGCGAGCGCTCCTTCGGCGTGGCCGGTGAGCATAATGTGGCCCGGAAGCATTTCCGCATCAACGGCAGAATCGTGGACGGAAACGACCTCGCTGTGGGCTTTGCATGGAAGGTCTGCACCGAAAACTCGGCCAAGCAGCCGAACGAGTACCCCATCGACAGCATCATCGCTGACAGCGATGGTATCGAGTTTGACTGGCTGGTCGGCAAGGGCGCCCTCACATACAAAGGCAGCCTCAAGTTTGCGGTCTGCGCCAAGCAGGTCAACGGCGAGGGCAAGGTACAGCACGAGTGGCACAGTCGCATCGGAACGGGCACGGTCTACGACGGCATCGAGGCCAGCGCCGAGGATATCGGCGGGTTTGACCTCCGAGTCTACATCCAGCAGACCGCTGCCGAAGTCAGGCAGGCGGTGCAGGACGCGGCGGCCAGCGCTAAAAATGCAGAGACGCAGGCCAGCGATGCAAACAAGGCTGCAAAGTCTGCCGCCGACAACGCTACGGCCGCCAAGAAATCGGCAGACGATGCAGCAGCTGCCGCCAAAACGGCAGGCGATGCGGCAACTAAGGCTATCGAGGAGGGCGTAGCCGAGAAATTGACGGAGATGCAAAACATCCAGAAGGACGTCTCGACCAAAGCCCAGACAGCCGAAACGGCGGCAAAAAATGCGGGCACCGCCAAAACTGCGGCGCAAAACGCGCAGAATGCTGCCGAGAAGAGCGCGGGCAACGCAGCCAACAGCGAATCGGCGGCCAAGACCTCTGCGGAGCAGGCTGCCGCCGCCCGCGATACGGCGCAGGAACTGGCTGGCCGCGTGACAGTGGACGACACGCTGAGCGATGCCAGCGCCAGCCCTGTCCAGAATAAGGTGATCTTCGCGGCACTTGCCAAAAAGCAGGATGTGCAGCGCGTCACTTTCGTAATCAACGACACTGACGGCGGCTTGGATGCCGTCGTGGCCGACTAATTTAAACACCGTTTAAAGGAGTTTTTATCATGGCAGAAACTGTTAATCTTCCCCGCGACAGCACGCTGCGGGAACTCGTGGCCGTGCAGAAAGCCAGCATCATTGCCAGCGGAAACACGGCGGCCATTGACCGCCTTTATGGCAGCCTTGTTCGCGCGGCCAAAAGCGTTGAGGAAGTCAACACACTCTTCGTGGACTGGTGGAACATCTGCTGGAAGGAGGGCGTGACGACGCGCAATGAACTGTGCGAGCGCTGGTTCGGCACGGTGCTGGACGACAACCGCGTGCATGGCACGAAAGAACCTCTGTTTGCTACCAGTCAGAGCGCCATCGGCGAGGCAACCGATGACAGCGTCGGACTTGTCTGCACGCCCAGCACCGAGGCTGCGGCCAACCGTGACGACTTCGCCAAACTGCCGCAGTTCTGGGCACTGGAAGTCGCCGCCGAGAAAAATGCGGACGGCACGCACACGATCTATGCTGTCGAGTTCATCGATAGCTATGACGATGTGCGCCGGAGCAAGCACCTGTGCTGGGTGCTGCAGAAGAACACCTACACGAAAGAATGGGATGAGGGCGGTTACCGCTATTTCAAAATGCGCTGCCATCCCAGTACCGGGTATGAAACATGGCCGCAGGGCACGGATAAAAACGGCACTGTCTACGGCTACATTGCAAACCCGAAGTATGCTGCCGGATTTGACAGCGACGGCCTCATCGGCTGCGGCAGTGGCCGCCCGCCCATCAACTATTCCAGCCACAGCGACAATGTGGGTCTGTGGCGCAAGCGCGGCGCACAGTATGCGGGCGCATCCGGCAGACTGCTCAAATGGCAACTTGCCATGATCCGGCTGAAATACGCCCGCAAGGGCAACAGCGGTACGATTGAGGGCTGCACCGGGTACAATTATCAGTATACTGCGGCTGCCGGAGAATCCGGCGTGAAGCGTGTCCTGCTGACGGCAGCGCAGGCGGCCAACCTGTTTGTCGGGTCGAGCGTCATTATCGGCGATAAGGGTACAGGCACGAGCGCGGATCGCGGCGTTGCCAGCATGTACAAGCTGGCGAAAAACAAACGCATTGCCAGTATCACGGATGTCACCATCGGCGGCACAGCCTACAAGGCGGTCAACATCGAGACGGACACCGCCTTTGACACCGAAGCAGGCGTCACCTACATCTCCACGATGCCCTATTGGAGCGGCTGGAACGATACTGATGGCAGCCGATACAGCCCGACAAGTGGCAAGGAACCGGGCCTTATCCAGCGCACGGAGTTCCAAAATGGCTCGTATCTGATCCTCGCGGATGAGTTCATGCAGTGGGGCAAAGATGCTGACGGAAATTATACCCTTGACCTGTATACCTGCCACGACCAGAGCAAGGTCACGACAGGCTCTATCACGGCAGACTACACGAAGCAGGAGGACTTGACGCTGACTTTTGCCGCCAGTGAAAAAGACGGCTGGCGGTATATCGAGGATACCGCTGTAAGCAAGGATAAAGGCGTTCTGTGGCCTGCTAAAGTATCTACTACGGCAGGCAGTGGAACAGGTGTTAAGGCAGGCTTTTATGTGGGGCTTGCAACCTCCGGCGTGCGGGCCTCGTGGCGTTGCTGCTCCCTTAATTCCAATGGCAATGCCTCGCTCGCGGCGGCTGGTTCTAACTATACCACGGGCTCTAGGTATTGGACTGGCTCGGCTGGCGTGGCTGATTTGGCTGGGTGACGCAGGGTGAATTGCCTCGGCTCGACGAGGCAAGAGGGGCGCAGCCCCTTTATTAACCCGGCGTAGCCGGGTCGCACGATTTTTATTTTTTTGTATTTCCTCTTTTGATTTTCTGGTTTTCTTGTTATAATGCTTTTGGGTTATGCGGTGTTTCCGTTAGCTTTTTCGTTCTGAGTTCCTCGCGCCCCTTTGTAGTGGGTGGCGCGGCGTGCGGGCCTCGTGGCGTTGCTGCAACCTTAATAACAATGGCAATGCCTCGCTCGCGGCGGCTAATTCTAACAATACAACGGGCAATAGGAATTGGAATGGCTCGGCTGGCGTGGCTGATTTGTCGATTACACCATACATTATATACTGCACCGTATAATCCGCCCATATCGGGAAAATTGTGTTTGAAACCAGCGGGGGCTAGTAGCGAGAGCGGACGCCGCCGACGACACAAATCAAAGGAGGATTTACTGGTGAAAACGTACTGCAAGCCAGCGGAGATCAACATCGAGAGCCTTGATTTTATCAAGGAGCAGGTGCATCTGTGCTTTACTGGCAAGCGGTCAAAGAGAAGATTTCAAAATTTATTAGTGTCTACCGGGAAAATCACGCGGGCTGAACTGCGTGAAGAAATCCGAAATTGTACTTGCAACAAAAGCCTAACGGCCATTGACGCCGTGGCCGAGCAGGCTCATGCCGACATTCTGGCGCGCAGCGTTTCGTTTGAGCCTGTGCGTCAGTTCCAACTGCGGGAAAACGGGAAGCTGCGCAACATCTGCGAGGAAAGTCCGTGGCAGCAGATTTTTGAATATATTGCAAAGGGAGCGCTCGACCCGCTCTTCCGCGCAAAGCTGCTGCCGATCCAGTATGGAAGTCTGCCCGGAAAAGGACAGATTGCCGGGAAGCGGCAGAACGAACGCATCCTTCGCCGGATGCTCCATAACAAGACCGATGCCGCAAAATGCGACGTTAAAAAGGCTTATCCTTCCACGACAGTCGAATGCGTTATGAATCTTCTGCGCCGCGACATCGGAAAGAATAAGCCCTTGCTGTGGCTTGTGGAGGCCGTCATGGCAAACTACCCGGACGGCGTTCTGCTAATTGGCGGGTATCTGCCTTGCTGGCTGTTCAATTATGTTATGAGTTATGTGCTGCGGTACATCCTCTCCCATCGCAAGGTGCGGCGCGGAAAGGCGTTCAAGATGATCCTTGCCATCTGCTGCTATGCCGACGACATCACTGTGTATGGGCGCATATCCAACCTTACAAAAGTGATGAAGGACACCACCAGATGGGCAAAGGAGACGCTGGGGCTGACAATCAAGAGTGCGTGGGATATTATCCGCTTTGCGTCCTTTGATGCCGAGCGCCAACAGAACAAGCGCCGCAAGGCTGGCAGCCATCAGCGCACGCCGGGTCTTGATATGATGGGCTATGTGGTACGCCGCACTTATACCATCATCCGAGGCCGCAACTTTGTCAAACTGCGGCGGGCAATCCTGCGTGCCCAGCGCGATCTGGACGCTTTGGGGTATGTGCCGTGGTGGAGAGCGCAGCGCATTATGAGCCAGTGGGGCGAAATCAAGCACAGCGACAGCCGGGGCTTTTGCCAGAAGTACAACGTCTATAAAATTATCCGCGCCGCGAAACGTTCTGTATCGTGGCATAGTAAACAGTTACTGTTAAAGGAGCAAGCGCATGGAGCAGTATGTTAAAAAGCCCGCTGCCGTGCAGGTGTTCGCGCTGAATGGCGCGACGGACATTATCCTGCGCAAGGATATTGCGTCCGAGAAAATCACCGACGAAGAGGGCAACAAGCAGACGGTCTGGAACTGCGAGGAGCGCCAGATTCGCGTTGCGTCCGCAGTCACCGAGGAAGAAGTCACGGCGGACTTCGATTCGTGGTGGGACTATCAGCCGCCGCGCGAGGCTGAGCCTGTGACTGCCTCTGACCGTCTGGATGCCCTTGAGGCAGCCGTTTATGATTTGGCGGAGGTGGTATACAATGGCTAAATTTTACGCGACACAAATCCGCATGGGCCGCACGACGCTGGAACAAGTTCCTGCCGTCTGGCGGGAAAAAACGGCGGCTTTGCTGTAAATCATGTATCCGCGAGCACCCTGCAAGGGGTGCTCTTTTCTTTGCACAAAAATGA
>OBAG01000706.1_pt1 | contig 26691 bp, 23 predicted proteins | sample 1517701 | NCBI WGS metagenome assembly OBAG01 (sample SAMN04571702, study PRJEB22368) | human gut metagenome | biome: human gut; material: stool | host: Homo sapiens | place: Luxembourg | collected 2012-09-07 | reverse complement strand
ATAATAATTACATTATTATCAATAATTACATCTTTATATTTAATGCAAAAGAAAATAAATCAATCTAAAGATTTAAGTTGATAGTAGAGAGGACTAGAAATAGTCTTCTTTTATTTTATAACATTTGTAAAAGCTCTTTTTTTTTTTTGAAAATTATAGTATAATGTAAGTATTATAGAGGAGAGTAGTTATGAAAAAGATATTTTCATCAATCGATATTGGATCTGATTCTATAAAAATAGTTGTCTGTGAATATTTTCAAAATAAGTTAAATGTTCTAGCATCTATAAAGAAGAGTTCATCTGGTATTGAAAATGGTATTATTATAGATAAAGAAAGAGCAAAAATGTCTATAAATGAAGCACTTAAGGATATTAATTCATCTCTTGGTGTTAAGATAGATAAAGCTATAATAAATGTTCCTATGTATGATTCTGAATATATGGTAAATGAAGGAAGTACAACTATTACTAATGAAAATAAAGTAGTAACAGGAAACGATATGGTTAATGCACTTCAGGGTTCTATTTACAATAAAATACCAAAATCAAGAGAACTTGTAACTATTCAACCAATTAAATATAATGTAGATGATGAAAAAAAAGATTTATTAAATCCTAGAGGAATAAGAGCTGATAAACTTTATGTAACATCAATGTGTATGACAGTACCAAAGAAAAATATTTATGTAGTTATTTCAATTCTACAAGAATTAAATATAGAAGTAATTGATATATTATTTGGTATAATTGGTGATTATTATGAATTTAAAAATAAAGAAATTTCAAAAGGTGTATGTGGTGTTATAGATATAGGATCTGATAAAACAGAAGTAGCAGTATTTAAAAATGGTATAATGTTCAATTCTAATGTTATAAAAAAAGGTTCAAACTCTATAGATAAAGATATATCTTATATTTATAATATAAGTAATAATCAAGCAAAAAGAATTAAGGAAACTTTTGCACTAGCTCATAAGGAATTTGCAAGTACATCAGATATTTATGAAATAACTAACAAGCCAGGAATTAAAACAAAGATTAATCAATATGAAATTAGTGAAATAGTTAATTCTAGGTTAAAAGAAATGCTAGAAAATGCAAAAAAAAGCTTAAATGACTTAACAAAAAAGGAAATAAGTTATATAATAGTTTCAGGTGGAATAGTTAATATGCCGGGTTTTGAAATATTGTGTAAAGAGGTTATTGGTGATAATATAATTATAAAATCAATTAATACAATAGGTGCTCGTGATAATAGTTATTCTGAAGCAATTGGTATGATAAGATATTTTATCGATAAACTTAGTATAAGAGGAAAAGATTATACTATGTTTGATGATGATAAATATTTTGATTTAGTTGAAAATAAGAGAAATAATATAAATAATGGTAATACATCAGTATTTGGCAAATTATTTGGTTATTTATTTGATAATAAGGAGGACTAATTTATGTTAGAAATTGATCAATTAGCAAAGATAAAGGTAATAGGTGTTGGTGGTGGAGGAAATAATGCAGTTAATCGAATGATAGAACAAGGCCTTCAAGGTGTTGATTTTATAGTTGCAAATACTGATTTACAAGTATTAAATAGTTCAAAAGCACAAACTAAAATTCAACTTGGTTCAACAGGACTTGGTGCTGGTGCCGATCCAGATGTAGGTAGAGAAGCAGCACTTGAATCTAAAGATAGTATAGTTGAAGTATTAAAAGGTGCTGATATGGTATTTGTAACGTGTGGTATGGGAGGAGGAACTGGTACTGGAGCTGCTCCTGTAATTGCTGAAATTGCACAAGAACTTGGTGCATTAACAGTAGGTATTGTTACTAAACCATTCTCATTTGAAGGAAGAAAAAGAAGTGAACATGCCAAAGCTGGACTTGAAGCTTTAAAAGAACATGTTGATACTTTAATAGTTATACCTAATGATAGGTTAAGAGATATAATAGATAAATCAACTCCAATGCTTGATGCATTTAAAGAAGTTGATAATGTACTTAGATTAGGTGTTCAATCTGTATCTGATTTAATTGCAGTAACTGGTCTTGTAAACCTAGATTTTGCGGATGTTAAAACAGTTATGGAAAATAAAGGAGATGCACTTATTGGTATAGGATGTGCAACTGGTCCAAATAGAGCTATTGAAGCAGCTAAACAATCAGTAAGTAGTCCTCTTCTTGAAAAAGATATTAGAGGTGCAACTGATGCTATTATTAATATAACTGGTGGTAAGAACTTAAGCTTATTTGAAGTTGAAGATGCAGTACAAGTAGTAAGAGAAGCTGCAGGAACAGACATTAATACTATATTTGGTGCCGTTATTAATGAAGCTCTTGATGAAGATATTGTTGTAACTGTAATTGCAACTGGATTTGATAAAGTAGGAGAACCTCTTACAAATACACCAAATACAATGAGCACACAAGTTATTGATATGATTGATGACGATGACGATTCATCAGATGATGATATATATGATATACCAGAATTTTTAAGAAATAGAAGAAGTTTATAATTATAAATTTTAATGTAAAGAATAGTGTCAACTATTCTTTTTTTTGTATTTTTTTGTAGTATAAGTAGACAAATTTATATCTAAATAGTATAATAATGGTAACCAGTGGGACAAAGTGGTTAGATGTGGGGGATGCCTATGTTTATGGGTGAGTATCATCATAATATTGATGAAAAAGGAAGATTAATAATTCCATCTAAGTTTAGATATGAACTGGGCGAAAAGTTCGTAATAACTAGAGGAATAGAAGAATGTTTATTCGTTTATTCTATGGAAGAATGGAATAAAATTATTGAAAAATTAAAGGAACTTCCTTTCACAAGTAAAGATGCCCGTACATTTATGAGAATGTTCTTATCTGGTGCGACAGAGTGTGAACTTGATAAAAATGGTAGAGTCAACATAGTAAATACACTTTCTAGTTATGCAGGAATAACAAAAGAATGTGTAATACTAGGTGTTAATGATAGACTTGAAATATGGTCAGAAGACAAATTTAATAACTTCTTTAATAATAATATTGAAAACTTTAGTGATATAGCAGAGAATTTGTTCAGTGCATGTTAGTGTATTATTAAATGAATCAATAGAAAATTTAAATATTAAAGAAGATGGAATATATGTTGATTGTACTTTAGGTTTTGCAGGTCACAGTAAAGAGATATTAAAAAGAATAAAAAAGGGAAAACTATTCGCCTTTGATCAAGATGGGGAAGCTATCAATTATAGTAAAAAGATTCTTGATCAAATAAGTGGTAATTACGAGATTATAAAAAGTAATTTCGCATTTATAAAATCTGAATTAAATAAAAGAGGTATCGAAAAAGTAGATGGCGTTTTATTTGATTTAGGAGTATCAAGTGTACAATTAGATGAAGCTGAAAGAGGATTTAGCTTTCATAAAGATGCTAAGCTTGATATGAGAATGGATACAGATCAAAGTTTTAGTGCATATGATGTAGTTAATGATTATTCAAAAGAAGAATTAGAAAAAATATTTTTTAATTATGGTGAAGAAAAATATTCTAGATCTATTGCGAGTGCTATAGTAAGAGAAAGAGAAAATAAAAAAATAGAAACTACATTAGAACTTACTGAAATAATAAGAGAAAGTGTTCCAGAAAAATATAGAAGAACGCATCATCCAGCAAGAAAAGTATTTCAAGCAATAAGAATTGAAGTAAATAAAGAATTAGATGTATTTACAAAAGCATTAAATGATGCAATTGATATGCTTAATCCTGGTGGAAGAATATGTGTTATTACATTTCATTCTCTTGAAGATAGAATATGTAAAAAAATATTTAAAGAAAAAAGTGAAATTGATAGTGTATTTAAGGGATTACCTGATAAAGATATTCCTTTAGAATATAGACCAGAGTTAAAATTAATTACAAAAATAAAACCAAGTAAAAAAGAACTTGCTGATAATAATAGATCAAGAAGTTCAATACTTAGAGTAGCAGAAAAAATGTAAAAGGGATGATAATATGAAAAAGAATAAAAAGAAAAGTATAATGAAAATGCAAAGCATTCAAAAAAAATATATAACTGTAGGTTCTGTTTTCTTGCTTTGTTTATGGGTAGTAAGCTTTTTTGCAAAAATAACGTTATCATCTATTAATATTGAAGTTGAAAAACTTAATAAACAGGTTACAAAACAGGAAAAAACTAATCAAAGTTTATCTATGAAAATAAATGAACTAGCATCTTTAGAAAATATACAAGCAGTTGCAAATAATGAGGGTTTAGCGTATAATAATAATAATATTGTAATAATAAACAATCAGTAAAGGACGTGTAAAAATGAGAAGAAGAAAAAGAGTGAATAAAGTACAAATTGTTATATTCATTTCCTTCTTCTTTTTATTTTTTATTATAATTGCAAGATTAATATATCTTAATTTAGCAACTACTATAGATGGAATTAATTTATCTGAATTTGCTAAAAATAGAAATACAAAGAAAGAAACATTATATGCAACAAGGGGATCTATATATGATTCAAATGGCGAAATACTTGCCCAAACAGTAGATTCATATAATATAATTGCTTATTTAGATAAAAGTAGAAGTAAAAATTCAAGAACTCCAAAGCATGTAGTTGATAAAAAAATGACTGCTGAAAAATTATCACCTATAATTAATATGAGTGTTGATAGAATATATGAACTCTTAAATCAAAAAGGACTTTATCAAGTAGAACTTGGACCAGGTGGTAAAGGACTATCTCAAATTCAAAAGGAACAGATAGAAAAATTAAAATTACCAGGAATAGATTTTATTAGTACTAATAAAAGATATTATCCAAATCTTGATTTTGCATCATATACACTCGGTTATGTTACAACTAATGAAAATGGTGAAATGGTTGGAGAAATGGGAATAGAACAATATTATAATGATAAATTAACAGGTACTAATGGATCACTTGAATATCAAACTGATGCCAACGGATATAAATTAATAGATAGTAGTGGTAGTCCTGAGATTAGAATAGATAAAATAGATGGAATGGATATATATCTTACAATAGATAGTAATGTTCAAATGATAGTAGAAAGAGCTCTAAATTCATATTTTGAATCATCAAAAGCATCATCAGGTGGATTAATAGTTGCGGATGCTAAAACAGGTAAAGTATTAGGTTCAGCAAGTAGACCAAGCTTTGATCCTAATATAAAAGATATTAAAAACTATATGGATCCACTTGTTTCAACTGCATTTGAACCAGGTTCAACAATGAAAACTTATACTTATATGTGTGCTTTAGAAAAAGGTACATATAAGGGTGATGATACATATATGTCAGGTACTATGAAAATAGGTGAATATACAATTAAGGATTGGAATAACTATGGATGGGGTGAAATATCTTATGATTATGGTTATTTAAAGTCATCAAATATAGGTATTGCCAACTTAGTACAAAAATATATAACTAGAGATGACCTTTTAGCATATTTTAAAAAACTTGGATTTGGTTCTAAAACAGGTATTGAACTTCCAAGTGAAGTTACAGGTAAAATTTCATTTAAATATGATATAGAAGTTGCGACAGCTGGATTTGGTCAAGGTATAACTACAACTCCTATTCAGCATATAAAAGCACTTACTTCGATATCTAACAATGGATATTTATTAAATCCAACAATAGTAGAAAAAATAGTTGATTCAAATACTGGTAAAACTATTTATAGAAATAAGGCAAAAAAAGGTACTAAAGTTGCAAGCACTGAAACAGTTAATAAGATGAAAGACTTAATGTATAATGTTGTTAATGGTGAAGGAACTGGTACTAGTTATCATCTAGATGGATATGATATTATTGGTAAAACAGGTACTGCTGAATATGTAAATGCAGGAAATAGTTCATATACAAAAGGTAGTTATATAAAATCATTTGAGGGAATGTATCCTAAAGATAATCCTAAATATATATTTTATATTTACTTAGATAAAGCAAGTGTAAATACAATGCCAGATATGATTAAATCAATAGTACAAGATGTTGAAACATATTATAATATAACTAAAATTAATTCAAATTCTGTATCTTCATATACAATGCCTAATTTCTTAAATAATAATGTTGATAATGTAAAAAATACGCTTTCTTTAGCAGGAGTGAAATATGAAGTAATTGGAGATGGAACAAAAGTAATTAATCAATATCCATTATCTGGAACTATTGTAAATGGAAGAGTATTTATAATAACTAATTCGAATAATATTGGTATTCCAAACATGGTGGGTTATTCTAGAAAAGATGCGATTAATCTTGCAAAAATTTTAAATATTGAATATAATTTGGAAGGTAATGGTTATGTAAATAATTATTCTGTTGAGTTAGATTCTAATGGAAAAGTTACAAAAATTAATATGACTTTAAGTGATAAATATGTAGAAAACTAAAGAAAAATACTTTAGTTTTTTATTTTTAGTGATATAATGAATTTGGGTGGTTATTTTGAAAAAAAGTATAAGTGAATTAAATTATAATGAACTTTTAAATTATGTTAATAATAATGATTTATCAGATAGTGAAAAAGATAAAGCTATTGATATATTAATAAATTTTAGAAAGTATAGTGAATTTAATTTTTATTTTTTAACTATTACATGGTTAAATACTAATCAAAGAGAGAAATTAATTAATTCATTACTAGAAAATTGTAATGAAAAAGTAATATATAATTTTTCTGTTTCCTTAAAAAATAAATTAAATGAAAGTGAAGTAAATTATATATTTGATAAGATATATGAGTTTAATGATGAAGATTATGTTTTTATGTATATAAAAGAATTCTTTAATGTACTTAAAGACAATATTGATAGAATTATAGAAAAAATTAGCAAAGATAATAATTATTCACTTTTGTTTAAAGTAACAAAAGAATATCATGATTATTTAGATAGTAAAATTAATTTTATAGCAAGTGTTATTTCTAAAAGTGAAAGCGGATATTATATGAATCAAATGTTAACTTATAATATTAATGATAGTAGTAAATCATTATTACTTGAAGAAATATGTAAACTTGATGATGAATTTAATATAAGAGATGCAATTATTTATTTAAAAAATAATTTATCAAATAATGATATAAATAATATATTATCTTCTTATGATAGAACATTAAAACATAAAATAATAGAAAGTCTTTTAGAAAATTCTATAACAATTTTATCAGAAGAAAATATAACTTCTATCATAAAAATTGTATTTAAAACATTAAATAAGGATAACATAATATATGTGACTAGTAAATTATATGATTATTTAACAGATGAACATATTAAGTTAATTATTGATTTATCAGAAAAAACTAATAATCCTGAAATATTATTTAATGTTTCTGAATTATTAAAAGATAAAATAGTAAAAAATAAAGAAATGGTATCTAGTGTTGGAAAATCATTATCACAAATGAATAGTGTTTATTATATGTATAAATATTTATGTGAATTTAAAGATATAATGCCAGTTTCTTTAAAAAATGAATTAATTTCTAGAATAATCAAGAGTAATGAAATGAAATTTATTATTTTAGTTGCAGTATTTGTAGATATTAAACTTGTAGAACAAATTTTTAAAGATAAAAAAAATTTATTTATATGTGCTTTTGGATTAAATGTATTTACGATAAAAGAGTTAAATGATATTAAAAAAATGCTTAAATTAACTGAAGAAAAACCAAATATTAATGATATCCCAAAAAAGTATAAATTAACGTTAAATGAAGATAAAAATATAAGTAAAAATGTTTACATAAATAGTGTTTTTGGTGTATAATACTAATGCGAAAAGGAGAGTAGTAAATAATGAAAAAAACAAAAATAATATGTAGTATAGGTCCTTCTACACAAAAATGGGAAAATTTTAAAGGGCTTGTAGATGCTGGAATGAATGTAGCAAGAATTAATTTTTCACATGCTACTATGGAAGAAAGAAGAATAGATGAAGAACTAGTTGCAAGAGCTAATGAAGAACTTGGTACTAATATTGCTATCTTATTTGATACAAAAGGACCAGATCTTAGAACTTGTACATTTGATGGAGATTATATTGATTTAGTTGAAGGAGAAACTATTGATATAGTTGAAGAAGATGTTCTTGGTACAAAAGAAAGAATTTCATTTAATTATAAAGGAATTTTAAAAGATTTAAAAAAAGGAATGAGTATTTTAGTTGATGATGGTTTTTATAAATTAGTTGTAGAAGAAGCTTCAAAAGATAAAGTAACATGTCGTATAATGAATGGTGGAAAAATTAAAAGTAGACGTGGAGTATGTATTCCAGGTATAAAATTAGATGTACCATTTGTTAGTGATATTGATAAAGAAGATATTAAATATGCTTGTGAACATAATGGTGATTATTTAGCACTTTCATTTGTTAATTGTGCAGAGGATATTGAAGATGTAAGAAAATTATGTAAGGAATATGGTAGAGAAGATATGTTACTAATTTCTAAAGTTGAAACTCAATATGCGATGGATAATTTAGATGAAATTATAGATGCAACTGATCTTGTTATGATTGCAAGAGGAGATCTTGGAATTGAAACTGGTGTTGAAAATTTACCATTATATCAACAAATGATGATTAGTAAATGTAGAGCTAAAGGTAAAAGAGTTATTATGGCAACTCAAATGATGAGTAGTATGAAACATAGTATTAGACCAACTAATGCTGAAGTAACAGACGTTGCTAATGCTGTACTTTCAGGTTGTGATGCTATTATGACTAGTGATGAAACTACTATGGGTGAATATCCAGTAGAAACTATTCAAAATATGAAACAAATTTGTGAAAATGTTGAAAGTTATTATAGATATGATAATAAGTATTCTTATGTAGCAGCAAATAAAACTGAAATTATTGCAAGTAGTGTTGTTAATGCAGCAAATGAATTAGGATCAAAAGTAATAGTTGCAGCTACTATGTCAGGTCATAGTGCAAGAGCAATAAGTAACTTAAGACCAAATGCTCCAATACTTGCAACTGTACCAACTAGAAAAGTTGCTAGAACATTAGCACTTAGTTATGGTGTATATCCAGTTGTAGTTAATGAATATAATTCAACAGATGAAGTAATTAATGATGGTGTTACTCAAGCTAAGAAATTTGTAGAATTAAATAGTGGAGACAAAATTGTTATTGCTGGTGGTTTCCCTAATACAGGTAAAAAGACTACAAACTTTATGAAAATTGAAGAAATTGAATAATAATGTGTAAAGGTTACCTTAAAAGGTAACTTTTTTCTTTATAATAATTGAAAATAAAGGATATAAATGTTATTATAATATTATAGGAAAATAGGTGAAAAGTATGAGTAAACAAAAGAAAAAAGGATTTACATTAATAGAGTTATTAGCGGTAATAGTAGTACTTGCAATAATACTTGTAATAGCGGTACCAAAAATATTAGAAGTAATAGAAAATGCAAGATTAAAAGCATATGAAGATAGTGTAAATCTAATGATAAAACAAGCACATTTAGATTATGGATCAAAAAATGTAACAGGAAGTAAAATAGAGTATCCAGTATCATATGAGTATGGAATAGATTCAGATGGAGAAACAATACAGACAAATGAAAAAGAAGTAGGACTATTAAACTTTAAAGGGGATAAACCATCAGAAGGAACAATAGTGGTAGATGAATTAGGAAAAGTAACAGTACAAAATTTAGTAAGTAAAGATAGAAAGTTTTGTGCAATAAAAGGAGCAGGAGAAAAGAATGCAACAGTAGGAAGAGCAACAGAATTAAACTGTATAGAAGAACCTGAAAAGAAAGTAGTAGATGTAAAACCATGTGAACTAGAAATAGATAAAAATGATGAAAATATAATGTATATAGATTCAGTAGAAGATATGTATGCGTTTTCAGATAGTGTAAATAGCGGGAATACGTATAGTGGAAAAACAATAAAAATAAGAAATGATTTAGATTTTAAAGGATATTCAGAAAAGAAAAATGTATGTGGTTTATCAAGTACATTTGAACCAATAGGAAATAGCAGTCATCCGTTTAGTGGAAAAGTAGATGGGAATATAAAATATATAAAGAATTTAACAATAGATAAACCTAATAGCGATAATGTAGGAATATTTGGATATGTAGGAGAAACGGCAAACTTTGTAGGAATAAATCTAGAAAATATAACAGTAAAAGGGAAAAGAAATGTAGGAGGATTAATAGGATATGCAACAGAAAGTACAACAAAAGTAAATGAAGTTGTAGGAAAAAATTTAAATATATCTGGTTCATCGTATATAGGTGGGATAATAGGTCTTAATGGAACAGTAAGTAATGTAATAATAAAAAGTGGAAATGTTAGCGGTCATGATTATATAAGAGGAGTAATAGGACACAGTGGAAATGTAACAAATGCAATAGTAGAAAATATAGGAATAACATATAGTGCATCAAATCCAGACACAGGACCAATAGGATATAATTATAATTCATCATATTATTCAAATAAGGTAACATTAAATGGAAATGCTAAAACAGATGGTTTATCAGAAAACGCAACAAGTAATATAAATATGTATGAATATGCAGGATTAGATACATGGATTGGTGGAGATAATAATTCAACAGGATATTATTTTGATTATGAAAATGATAATAGTAATAATATAGTACTAAAATCAGTAAAGAAAAATCCAATAACATTTAATTTGGTGGGAGAAGGAACAAAAGAAAATCCATATTTAATAAGAAATATGAAAGAATGGAAAATGGTCGCAGGAATGCCAAAAAAACAAAATAAAAACAATGAGAATGCATATTATAAAATAGCGAGTGATATAGATTTAAGTAGTGGACAATTTTATATGATAGGAAGCGCGAATGATAATTATTTTACAGGAAAAGTAGATGGAAATTTATCAAAACTATATAATTTAAATATGGATATAGCTCCAGCAGATAATGTAGGAATATTTGGATATGTAACTGATACAGCAAGCTTTGTAGGACTAAACTTAGAAAATATAACAGTAAAAGGTAAAGATTATGTAGGAGGATTAATAGGATATGCAACAGAAAGTGCAACAAAAGTAAATGAAGTTGTAGGAAAAAATTTAAATATATCTGGTTCATCGTATATAGGTGGGATAATAGGTCTTAATGGAACAGTAAGTAATGTAATAATAAAAAGTGGAAATGTTAGCGGTCATGATTATATAAGAGGAGTAATAGGACACAGTGGAAATGTAACAAATGCAATAGTAGAAAATATAGGAATAACATATAGTGCATCAAATCCAGACACAGGACCAATAGGATATAATTATAATTCATCATATTATTCAAATAAAGTAAAGGTAAATGGAAATGTACAAACAAGTGGATTTGATTCAGAATATATAGATGATTTAGATTATTATACAAATAAAGTAGAAACAAGATTAAATGGAGATAAAAACAATACAGGATATTACTTTGATTATGTATATAGTAAGGGTGGAATATATTTAGTAAATAAATATGATAAACAAGAATCTGATGATGATACACCAAGTAGTCAAAAAAATTGTAAGGTAACATATGGAGCTGAAGTAAAAGGTTGTTATAGATATACAGGTGGAACGCATGATGGATATAAATATAGATCACCTAGTTCAGGAGAGTTAGATGATGGAAATGGAGCTGCATGTACAGGAACAGGATTAAGTGCTGCATTTAGAAAAAAAGCATATTATAGTTGTAATTAGGAGGAGAAAAAAATGAAAAAAATAGGTATAGTATTATTAGTAGGAATAGTTTTATTAACAGGATGTGGAAAGACAATAGATGAAAAAAATGAAGGAAAGAATGAAGAAATAATAAATAATGTAAAAGATAAGGATACACTTGAAAATTTACAAAAGGTAGATGAAAATATATTATTAACATCATTAGGACTTATAAAAGAAGAAGTAGATGATTATGTAGGAAGTATTCCAGCATATAATGAACCAAGTGAAAATATGTATTTAGCAGTAAAACCAAGTAAAGGAAATGAGAAAAGAGTAAAAAGTGCATTAGATACATATGTAAGTGTATTAATAGATAGAGTTACACAAGCAGGATTTGAAGGAGAAGATAAACCAAATAATAATCAATCTAAAATTGATATGCTAAATAATATGACAAAAGAAGAATATAATGGATATTATATATATGTAAGTGGTGCCGAAAAAGATACTATTATAAAACAAATTAAAGATTTAATTAAATAGCTCTAAAAGAGCTATTTTTTGTTATAATAAATGTAATGCAACTGAAACTTTACAAAAATACCAAGTAAAGTTGCTGGAATGCAACCTTAAAATGATATAAAATTAAAAATGAAAAGGAGGAAAAAATATGAAATTTGGTGATAAGTTAATTGCCTTAAGAAAAAAGAAAGGATTGTCTCAAGAAGAACTTGCAGAGAAATTAGGTGTATCAAGACAAAGTGTATCAAAATGGGAAAGTAATAATACATATCCTGAAACAGATAAGATAGTACAAATATGTAATATATTTGAATGTACTATGGATGATCTTATTAATGACAATATAACTGATGTAGAAAGTATAGAAAGAAAAAGTAAAAATAATATAAATGTAATGGTTGATTCATTTTTAGATTTTATTACTAAAACAATTAATATGTTTTCTAGAATGAAATTTACAAGTGGATTTAAATGTGTAATAGAAATGATTATAATCGCACTTATTATGCTAGTTTTAGGATATTTATTTGTTGGCTTTTCAGAGGGAGTTTTAAGTGGATTTTATCCATTTGGAAAAGGAATGGAAATATTTAATGGAATAATAAAAAGTGTTCTTATGCTTATTTGGACAATAATTTCATTTATAGTTTTAGTTCATGTATTTAAAATAAGATATTTAAATTATTATGATGAAATTATTAATGAAGAAAAAATAGATACAAAAGATGATAAAAAGAAAGAAGAAAAAAGTAAAATAAAAGAAGATAAAAAAGATAGAATTATTATTAGAGATGAAAATACTAGACCATTTGCTTTTTTATCAGTGCTTTCTAAAATAATAATTATGTTTGTTAAAGTATTTGTATTTTTCTTTGGATTATTCTTTATGTTTACATTATTAATGCTTGCAATTTTCTTTATAATTTCGCTTTATTTTAGTTTTTCAAATGCTATATTTATTGGAAGTACAATTGCAACGCTTGCATTACTTATAATAAATGTAATAATATTAATGTTAATAATAGGGTTTATATTTGATAAAAAATATAATTATAAAATATTATTAATAACATTTTTAACAAGTATAATTGTATCAGGAATAGGTATTGGTATATTTGTTCTTGGAATTAAAGATTTTAAAATTGCTGATAATATGGATGATATTTTAAATTTAAAGAATCATTCAGAAGAAATTAATTATAAAGATAATATGCTTATTACTAATAGTGACAGTTATTATTTAAATACAAGTTATAAGTATGAAATAGATAATAATATGGAAGATGGTAAAATTAAAATATCAGGCATATATGATGATAAATATTTAAAAATGGATAAAGATAGTATAATTGAATATAAAATGAATGTTTTAACTATTTATGGATATCAAGAAAGTTCTATTAATTTAATATCGCAAGTTATAAAAGATTTAAAGAATAATATAATTAGAAGTTATGATTTTGGTTACTTTGATTTAAAAATAACTGCTAATGAAAATACTATTAATAAATTAATGGATAATCTTAGAAAATTATATAATTTTGATTATAAAAAAGAAAATAATATTTATGAAGTATATAATTTAGAATATAAGATATCTGATGATACTGGAAGTATGTGCAAATATAATGCTAGTAATGATAAATTAGATTGTGGTTCTTATACTAATAGATGTTATACTAAAAAAACGAATTATGATGATAAAGAATATATAAATATTAGTTGTGACGATGATTATACTACCGAATAAGTGACTTTTTTGTCACTTTTTATGTTATTATATATATGGTGATTTTATGGAAAATATTGATAAAATATTATATTCATTATCTAAATCAAAATTTAGAAGTAGTTTTCATTTAAAAGAAAAAGATAAAGAATATATAAAAGACAAAGGTATGGATAAAATAAGAGAGCACGCTAAAGATTTTATTACAAAAAGACTTGCTCCTAAAGTAATAAATAATGATGGAAAACAAACACCATATAAAGGACATCCTGTATTTATATCACAGCACGCAACTGCAACCTGCTGTAGATCATGTCTTTATAAATGGCACAAAATAGATATGAATAAAACACTTTCTGAAGAAGAAATAGATTATATAGTAAATGTAATAATGAAATGGATAGAAAATGAAAATAAAAAAATTTGATGAATTTTGTTAATTATGATATACTATCAAACTAATCAATGGGGGTTTTTATATGAGAATTATATCAATGTCGCAAAAAAGATTTAAATCGCTAAAACCATTAGATTTACCAGATAATATAATGCATACAGAATCTGAATTGTTTGAATTTAGGGAAAAAGGTAAAGATAAAGTTTTTAAAAAATTAATTTTTAAAAGTGGTCAACGTTTTGGTAATAAGTTATATACTTTAGAAATGCTTGATAGTAATAAAGAATATATGCCAAATAATTTTTGGCTTCCAGATTCAATATTATCAGTAGGTGGAAGTATTGAAGGTTTTACAATACCAAAAGTAAATGGAATTAATTTATATTCCTTTTTAGAAAATAAGGATATAAAACCAAAAGATAAGTTATTTTATTTAAAGAAAATAGGAGAGATGTTAAATCAATTAAGTTATATTAGAAAAACAACACCTCTTAAAGATTTTTATATTAATGATTTAAATGTTACTAATTTTATAGTTAATCCTTCAAATTGTGAACTTTCAATTATTGATTTAGATAGTGCAAAAATTGGAACGAATGCGGCATGCCCTGCGAGATTATTAACTCCTAAAGCATTATTAAATAATGTAAAGGGAAAATATAATATTAATGAAGACAGAGATGTACTAGGACATGTTATTGCTGATGAAAATTCAGATTTATATTGTTATATAATGGTTATTTTAAATTATTTATATGGTAGTAATTTAAATACAGTAGCGATTGAAGAATTTTATGAATATATGAATTATTTAGAATATATTGGAATAAATCAAAATCTAGTTAGTTTATTTGAAAGAATTGTGACTAATAAGAATAACAAAAATCCAGAGTATTTACTTTCATCAATAACAGATGAACAAGTTTATAGAGCGAGTGAAAAAGTTTATAAAAGAGTAAAAAAGTAATGTAAACTAATAAATAAATTATTGACAATATTTGTCATATCTTATATTATTAATTTGTAAGAAATAGGGTTAAATAGGGTATGAAAATAAAAGTAGATTCAAGAAAAGTTGAAAAAGGGGATATATTTATTGCACTAAGGGGAATAGATAATGATGGACATAACTACATAAATAAAGCAATAGAAAATGGTGCAAGTAAAATAATTTGTGAAGAAGGAAGTTATAGTGTAGAAACTATAGTTGTTAAAGATACAAGAGAATATTTAATTAATTACTTAAATGAAAATTATGGTGATAAAATAAATAAACTTAAAATAATTGGAATAACAGGAACAAATGGAAAAACAACGTCTGCTTATTTATTCCATGAAATATTAAATAAAATAGGCAAGAAATGTGGTTATATTGGAACTATTGGTTTTTATATTAATGAAAAAATAAGAAGTTTAAATAATACAACACCTGATATATATGATTTATATGAATTATTACTTGAGTGTTATGATAAAAATTGTGAATATGTAATTATGGAAGTAAGTAGTCAAGGTCTTGCAAATAAAAGAGTAGAAAGTTTAAAATTTGATTATGCAGTATTTACAAACCTTACACAAGATCATTTAGATTTTCATAAGACAATGGAAAATTATGCACTTGCTAAACAAGAATTATTTAAAAATTTAAAAAGTGATGGAACAGCAATAGTTAATTATGATGATAATTATAAAGAATATTATTTATTAAAAGATAATAATAACTTTACTTATGGTTTTAATGGTGGTGACTTTAAAATAACATCTTATGAAGTAATAAATCATAATACAGTATTTGATGTTACTTATTTAAATAATACTTATAGTTTTAAAACTAATTTAATAGGAAAATATAATATTTATAATTTAATGTCTTCAATTGTTATTATGGTTTTAGAAAATATTCCTTTTGATTTAATAATAAAAAGTGTTTGTGATTTAAACCTCCCAAAGGGAAGAACAGAAACACTAAAATATAATAGTAATTTAATAATAGTAGATTATGCACATACACCAGATGCAATGATTAAAGTATTAGAAGTTGCTCATGAAGTAACAAAGGGGAATGTTTATGTAGTATTTGGTTGTACTGGAGATAGAGATAAAGATAAAAGAATAAAAATGTCAAGAATTGCTTGTGAAAATGCTAAGTATGTAATAATGACTCATGATGATCCACACTTTGAAAATCAAGAAGAAATATATTTAGATATGACAAAGGGATTAAAATATGATAATTATGAAATAGTTAGAGATAGAAAAGATGCAATTACAAAAGGAATAGATATGCTAAAAGAAAATGATACATTACTAATTTTAGGTAAAGGTCATGAAGAATTTATATCTATAAAAGGTGATAAAATACCTTTTAATGATACGAAGATTGCAAATGAATATATAAATGAAATAAAAGAAAGTGTCAATTAATGACACTTTTTTAGTATACTGTAGTTTTATTTTTATTATTTTCTTTACTTGTATATAATGCTTTATCAGCATTACCAATATATTTTTTTCTTAAAGATTTAACATCTTCGTTAACTATATCTTCAGTAATATTATATATTCCAAAGCTCATAGAAATGTTATCAATTGTTATATCCTCAAAATTTACTTTAATATTTGAAATTAATTCTCTTACTTTTTCAATCTTTTCAAAACTATTATTTGTGTTTGGCATAAGAATTATAAATTCTTCACCGCCATATCTACCAACTAAGGAATCAGGTAATTCACATCTTAAAGTATTACCGATTTTATTTAATACGATATCTCCAATCACATGACCATAAGTATCGTTAATTTTCTTAAAATCATCAATATCACCCATAACAATAGAAAAATTTAACTTGTTTTCAGATATATATTTATCAATTTTATCCAAAATTACTTTTCTATTTAAAACAGTTGTTAATGAATCTATTTCATATCTTGATTTTAAACTTACTAAATCAGTAATATCTTTTATATATAATACTATATAGTTTTTATGAAAACCTTCAATTGTTCCTTTTTTAATACTAAAGTTTCTATTATCAAAAGTACTATATTTGTTTTCTTTAGAATAATTTATATATATTTTTCTTATATAATCTAGTTTTCTTTTATCTTTTGGATAAATTACTTTATTATCTTTATCTTTTATTAAAAAATAAGTATCGGGTGCGTTATCTAATACTTTTTTATAGTTCATGTTTGTTTTCCCCACCCCTTTGAAGCAACATAATATATAATATGCCATTAAAAAAATAAATTTAATTTTATTTTAACTATAAAATTTAATTTATTTAACGCATAACAATTATTGCACTTCATTTAATTTTTGTCAAACATTTTTTAAAATTATATATACGAAAATTTGTTCGTATGATATAATTAGTTAGAAAGAAGGTGCATAAAAATGAATAAAGTTTATATGTGTATAGATTTAAAAAGTTTTTATGCATCAGTAGAGTGCGTCGAAAGAAATCTTGATCCGCTCGATACAAATTTAGTAGTGGCTGATAAATCTAGAACAGAAAAAACAATATGTTTGGCAGTAAGTCCATCCTTAAAAGAATATGGACTTAAAGGTAGAGCAAGATTATTTGAAGTAGTAAACGCAGTAAGAAAAGTAAATATTGAAAGAAGAAAAAATAATAATTATAGAAAATTTGTAGGTAAATCGTATAAAAATAGTGAATTAAAAAATAATAAATCATTGGAACTAGATTATATAGTTGCGAGTCCTAGAATGAAACTTTATATGAAATATAGTTCTGAAATATATAATATTTATTTAAAATATTTATCAAAAGATGATATTTTTGTGTATTCAATAGATGAAGTATTTTGTGATATAACTAATTATCTTAATATGTATAAAATGACACCTAAAGAACTTGTAAGTATGATTATAAAAGCTGTATATAATAAAACAGGTATAACCGCAACCGCAGGAATAGGGACTAATATGTATTTAGCAAAAGTATCTATGGATATAGTTGCGAAGCACACTTCACCAAATGAAATAGGTGTTAGAATTTCAGAGCTTGATGAAATGAGTTATAGAAAAAAGTTATGGGATCATACACCACTTACTGATTTTTGGAGAGTAGGAAAAGGATATGCAAAAAAATTAGAAGAAAATAATATGTATACAATGGGTGATGTGGCTTTAATGAGTATTCAAAACGAAAACGTATTATATAAACTTTTTGGTGTTAATGCAGAACTATTAATAGATCATGCTTGGGGATATGAAACTACAACTATAAAAGATATAAAAGAGTATAAACCTGAAAATAATAGTATATCAAGTGGACAAGTATTACACTGTCCATATGATTATAAAAAGGCTAGATTAATAGTCTCAGAAATGATTGATTCACTTGCACTAGAATTAACAGAAAAAGAAAAAATGACTAATTCTATAGTATTAATGATAGGGTATGAAATAGATAATACTTTTTCTTATGATGGTGATATAGTAACTGATTATTATGGAAGAAAAGTGCCAAAACCTGCACATGGTCATAAAACTCTTGACTATAGCACTTCATCAAGTAAAATACTTACAAGTAAATGTTTGGAGTTATATGATGAAATAATAAATAAAAATTTACTTGTTAGAAGAATAAATATATGTGCATGTAATGTAATAGATGAAAAAGATGCTAAAAAAGAAATTAATTTTAGTCAGTTAGATTTGTTTTCTGATAATAATAAAGTTCTAGAAGAGAAGAAAGAAGATAAGATAAAACAAAATGATGAAATAAAACTTCAAAAAACAGTTACCCGTTTAAAAAATAAATATGGTAAAAATATTATTTTAAAAGCAATGAGTTTAGAAGAAGGTGCAACTATGAAAGAGAGAAATATGCAAGTTGGAGGTCATAAAGGATGAAATATGATTCAATAATTAATTTACCTCATTATGAACCAAAGTATCATAAAAGAATGAGTAAAATGCAAAGGGCTGCACAGTTTAATCCATTTTCTGCTCTTACTGGATATGATGATATGGTAAAGGAAGTATCAAGAGTAGTAAATGAAAGAATAGAAATAAGTGAAGATAAGAAAGAAGAAATAAATAACAAACTAAATTTCCTAATAAAAAATAGTAAACTAGATTCTTTTGTTTCTATAACATATTTTGTAAGTGATACTAAAAAAGATGGAGGTAAATATTTTAAATATACGGGAAAAATTAAAAAAATAGATAATATAAATAAAAAGATTATTTTAAATAATGGTAAAATAATTAATATTTATGACATAATTAATATTTCAAGTAAAGTTTTAAGATAAGTAGGTGAAAAAATGTTTAATAATATTAATTTAAATTTATATAAAGATTTTTACTTAGTTTGCAAATATGGAAGTATAAATAAGGCTGCAAAAGAGTCATATACATCACCACCGGCAATAAGTAAATCAATAAAAAAATTAGAAAGTGAATTAAATAGACAATTATTCTATAGGAATAGTGATGGTATGATGCTTACAAGTTATGGCAAAAAATTACTATTTTATGTTGAAGAATCATTTAATAGTTTAAATGTTGCTGAAAGAACTTTAGTAGAAGAAGATACTTTAAAAAAAGGTAGTTTAAATATTGGAATACCATCTAATATAGGTTCATTTTTCTTATTTGATAATTTAATTAAGTTTCATAATGAATATCCAAATATAGATGTAACTGTAGTAACAGGTTCAACATCTAAATTAATAGAATTATTAAAATCACATACAGTTGACTTTGTAATTGATACATCCCCAATAAATATAGAATTATCTAATGATTATACTATCAAAGAACTTGCTAAAGTTAATTATTGTTTTACAGCAAGTAAAGATTTTGATACATCTAAAATAAAAAAATTAGAAGATTTGGAAAAGTATCAATTAATACTTCCAATTAAAGGTACAGCAAACAGAAATGATTTAGATGAATTAATTAAAGAAAAAAATATAAGCTTTAATAATCCTCTTAATTTTCATACTAGTGAAATGATTATATCTGCAGTTAAAAATAATATTGGAATAGGATATGTAATTGGAGATTTGATTACAAAAGAAAGTGATTTAAAAATTGTTAATATAGATGAAAAACTTCCTAATGTAAAAATAAATATAATATATAACAGTAAATATTTAACAGTGGCTCCTAAAAAATTTATAAATATGTATATAGATAAAACTATTAATTAAAAGTTAATAGAGTATTAAAAAATAGATAATTTTTCGTTATCTATTTTTTTGTTACAATTGTTTTAGGAGGAAAGAATTATGATAAAAAATATTGGAAATTTTAAAGATAAAATTGATGGAACAATAAAATGTGTTTATGAAATGGAAAACAAAAAAATAGTAGAAATGAGTGTGCTTTATAATAAGGAAGATAAGGATGTAGTATGTGTTCCAACACACCATTTTTGTAATCTTGGATGTAAAATGTGTCATTTAACAAATAAAGGATTAAATAAAAAAATGATAAGAATCGAAATAGATGATTTTATGAAATGTTTAATAGAAACATTAAAAAAATATAAAACTAATAAAAGTAAACTTTTAATTTCATTTATGGGAGTAGGAGAGCCATTATTAAATATAGATCTTATTTTTGATGTATTTAAAAACGAAGATAAAATTAAAGCATTAGGATACGAAAGTGTAAGTTATGCACTTTCAACTATGATGCCAAATGATAATTTAGAAAAGTTATCAGTATTAGTAAATGAATATAACATTCCACTAAAGGTTCATTTTTCACTTCATACACCTATTGATAGTGAAAGAAAAGAGTTAATACCAAGTACAAGAGTAAATGTTTCAAATGCATTAAAACTACTTTCAAATTATAAAAATCAAGTTATGAAAAATGAAAAAATAATGGATAATTATACTAAGTTTCATAGAAATAATATACCAGTTGAAATTCATTATACTTTAATAAAAGGTGTAAATGATGGAAACAAAGAGTTAAAATGTTTAATAAATTTATTAAAAGAATATAATATTCCGATTAAGTTTATAAAATTTAATGAAACAAATACTCTAAAGAAAAGTGATAATGAAGAAATTTGGATTAAGTCTTTAAAAGAAGAATTGCCTAATTTAAATATTAAGAGTTATTCTCCACCAGGAAGATGTGTTGGTAGTTCATGTGGTGAATTTACTAAACATTATTATCACTATGAAATAGAAACTAAGGAAGAAAAAGAAAATTTCTTAAAATGGAAGAAAGAGTATGAAATATAAGTGATTTAAAATAATAACTCTTGCGTCATCATTAGAAGAAAATACAGTTGATTTACAAAATGATCATTTTTATGATGGAGGTAGTGTAAGAGTAGCAAATGCAAAAATTAAATGTTGGAAAACAAAAGGTCATGGTGCACAAACATTTCTTCAAGTTGTTGAAAATTCATGTAACCCAGGATTTGTTGCATTAGGACAAAGACTAGGTAAAGAAAGATTATTTAGTTACATTGAAAAATTTGGATTTGGTAAAAAAACAGGAATAGATTTAAATGGTGAAGCGACAGGGATAATATTTAAACTTGATAGAGTTGGTGAAGTTGAACTTGCAACTACTGCATTTGGTCAAGGTGTATCAGTAACTCCAATACACCTTACTGTCTAATAAATGATACCACAAAAATTACTAGAGGATTAACTAGTAAATATACTAAAAAGTATGATGTTGAGTATAGTTATAAAGTGTATATAAACCTATAAATTAACTTACATTTTATTGTAAGTTTTTTTAATAATTATTAAAAAATGTAAAATTCGTACATTTTGTACGAAAATATCAATAAAATTATGTATTTTTTGTACGAAAAGTGCTAAAATGTATATAGAGGTGAATTTCTATGTATAGAAAAATAGAAGAAGAATTAAAAAAATGGAAAAATGATTATAAGATGCCGCTTATGTTAGTTGGTGCAAGACAAACTGGAAAAACATATATTCTAGAAGAATTTTGTAAAAATAATTTTAATAATTATGTTTATATTAATTTGGATAAAGAAGAAAATATTGCTGAAATATTTGAAGAAACTATTGATCCAGATACAATAATAGAAAAAATAGAAATAATTAAAAATGTAGTTATTAATCCAGATGATACAATTTTATTTCTTGATGAAATCCAAGTAAGTGAAAGAGCTATTACTTCATTAAAATATTTTTGTGAAAGTAATAAACCTTATAAAATAGTTTGTGCAGGTTCTTTACTTGGAGTTAAAATTAATAGATTTAAATCATCATTTCCAGTTGGTAAAGTAACAATTAAATATCTATATCCTATGGATTTTGAAGAATATTTAATAGCTTTAGGCGAAGAAAAATTAATCAATGAAATAAAAATTCATTATGGATCTAATGAGGCTCTAATGAATCCAATACATGAAAAAGCACTAGATTTATATAAAAAATATTTAGTATTAGGTGGAATGCCTGCTATGATAAATAATTTTATAGATAATGAATGTAATATATCGCATGTTGATTTTACTTTACAAGAACAAATAATAACTTCGTATTTAGCAGATATGAATAAGTATACAGAAAATAGTGAAGGAATTAAAAATAATCAAGTATATAATTCTATACCTAAAGAACTTGCTAGAGTTAATAATACTTTTAAATATAGTATAGTAGATAAAGATGCGAGAAAAATTAGATATGAAAGTAGTCTAGATTGGTTACTTGCTAGTAATATGATATTAAAATGTGATTTAACGGATAATAATGAATCACCATTAAAGGCATTTGTTAATTCTGATAAATTTAAATTATATTTAAGTGATGTTGGATTACTTAGATCACTATCTAATTTAGATTATAGTGAAATACTTCTAGATAAGAATGAAATGTTTAAAGGTGTACTTACGGAAAATTATGTGGCATGTTCACTATATCCTAAATCAAAAGAATTATATTATTATAATTTTGATAGATATGAAATAGATTTCTTAATAAAAATAGATGGAGATATTATTCCAATAGAAGTTAAAAGTGGTAGAAGAACTAATAGCAAAAGTTTAAATGAATATATAAAGAAATATAATCCTAATTATAGTATTAGAATATCTTCAAAAAACTTTGGATTTGAGAATAACATAAAAGCAGTACCACTTTATGCAGTATTCTGTATTAATAAATAATTGGAGCAGGAAGTATGATTTATTTTATTTCAGATACACATTTTCATCATAGTAATATTATTAGATATTGTAATAGACCATTTAAAGATGTTAATGAAATGAATGAAACTCTAATTAATAATTGGAATAATATTGTTAAAAACAATGACACAATATATCATTTAGGAGATTTTTGTTTATCTAATGATGATGAAATCAAAAATATATTTAATAGATTAAATGGTAATAAGATATTAATTCGCGGTAATCATGATAGAAAACCAGTTAAATTTTACGAAGAAATAGGTTTTACTGTTTTAACACATGCACCAATAATATTAGATGAATATAAAATAATGCTATCTCATGTGCCATTACCAGATGCTAAGATAAAAGATGGATATATTAATCTACATGGTCACATTCATAATAAAAAGCTTAGTGATGATTATCCTAAAAATTATAGTGAGGATAAGCATATTAATTTAAGTGTTGATGTAACTAATTATAAACCTATAAGTTTAGATGAAATTAGTGAAATAAGGAGTAAAAAATAATGATTAAACTAAATGAAGTAATAGATGGATTAGAATTTGTAAATGATGGTCTAGATGCACATGCATATTTTAATCCAGATAAAAATGAAATATTCTATATTGGAGAGTATGATACTTTTGATGATGAAGGCGATTTTGAAGATTTAATAGAAAGTTGTGTTATGTTTCCTAGTAAGTATGATATACATGAATATTCTATGATGGAAGATTTTATAGAAACAATAGATGATGTAAAACTATATAATCAATTATGTATAGCAATTAATGGTCCAGGTGCTTTTAGAAGATTTAAAGATACTTGCATAAATTTTGAAATAATAGAAGATTGGTATAAGTTTAGAGATAAAAAATATAAAGAAATAGCTATTAATTGGTGCAAAGAAAATAATATTGATTATGAGGAGTAAGATAGTATGTTAAAAGTAGAATTAACTGAAAATTATGCAGGAGTTACAATTTATGGAGATTATAATGATTTAGATTTTTTATATGATTCAATAAATTATTTAATACATGGAGATCCAACTAGCAATGGAGAATATACTATGCAAAATCATTTATATGGATTTTTATATGATGTAAGGCATGCATATCAAGGACAAAGAGGAGCAGTGCTTATAGATAATGATTTAAATGATAATACTAGAGAATGGTTTAAATTTAAAAAGAAGGATATAACTGATAAAAATATATGTTTTTGTTTTAATTATTTATTACCTGATTTATTTTTAGATATGGTTTTAATTAAGTATTTTATAAGAAAAATTGATAAAAAAGTTAATGATATATATAATCCATATATTAATATGGTAAATTACTTTTATTCATTAGTATTACATTCTCTAGAAAATATGCTTACAGAAATAAAATTTAATAAAATAAAAAAAGGATTACTTGAATCAGTAGTAACAGATAGTATATTTATTCCACAATGGTTTGAAATTATATCTATTGATTATTCTAAAATGAATAAAAAACAAAGAGAAAAAGAATTTATGCATATTATGGATGCTATATATAATTATGGTGATTATGAAGATTATTATAATATGAAAAAAGAATTAGAAAAATTATGTGAAGAAAAAAATTGTTCATTAGATGATTTACATTATGATGATTATCCAGAGGAGATTGAGTGGTAATATGAATAAGACTATAGGAAAAGTTGTGGATATATATATTCCAGAACAATATAAAAATAATAATTGATTATTTAAGAGATAATAAATTTCCTGATTCATATATACAAACTGAAGAAGATAAAAAGAATAAACTATTAATAAATAAAAAGTTAAATATATGATAAAATGAACCATTATTTAAGTAGAAAATATTCTACTTTTTTCTTTATCCTATCTTGTTCTAATTTGGACTTGCTTTCATATATTTTATTAGAGGTGAATTATGTGTTTTTCAAAGATATACATGTTAGAATAAGATTATTTTTTGTAGTAGTAATTATTTTATTTTTAGTAATAATTGGGAAAGTAATATATATACAAGTATTTGAGTATGACAAACTGTCTAATTTATCTAGTGAACTTTGGAGCCGTAATTTACCTATAGAAGGTAGTAGAGGGCTAATATACGATAGAAATGGAGTTGTGCTTGCGGATAATATTACAACAACAAGTTTAGTCTTAATACCAAATCAAATAATAGATAAGAAAAAAGTAACAAAAGAATTAGCTAGTATTCTTAATGTAACAGAAGAAGAAATGGAAAAACATGTTAATAAAAAAACATCTATAGAAAGAGTACATCCAGAAGGAAGAAGATTATCATTTGAAGTTGCAGATAAAATAGCGGCTTTAAATTTAAACGGAGTTTATTTAGTAAAGGAGTCTAAAAGAAATTATCCGTATGATACTAATTTATCGCATGTTTTAGGTTATGTTGGAATTGATAACCAAGGATTATCAGGTCTTGAACTACAATATGATAAGTATTTAACTGGAGAATATGGTTCAATTAAATATTATTCAGATGCCAAAGGTAATAAGTTAAAATTAAGTGAAATATATGAACAACCACAAGATGGCATGAATATAACACTTACAATAAATAATGATATACAACTTGCGATAGAAAGAGAACTTGATAATGCAGTAAGTAAATATAATCCAGAACATGCACTTGCGATAGCGATGGATCCAAATACAGGAGAAATACTAGGTATGAGTTCAAGACCTAATTTTTCACCATCAAATTATCAAAATTATAGTACAGAAGAAATAAATAGAAATCTTCCTATATGGATGAATTATGAACCAGGATCAACATTTAAAATAATAACTCTTGCGTCATCATTAGAAGAAAATACAGTTGATTTACAAAATGATCATTTTTATGATGGAGGTAGTGTAAGAGTAGCAAATGCAAAAATTAAATGTTGGAAAACAAAAGGTCATGGTGCACAAACATTTCTTCAAGTTGTTGAAAATTCATGTAACCCAGGATTTGTTGCATTAGGACAAAGACTAGGTAAAGAAAGATTATTTAGTTACATTGAAAAATTTGGATTTGGTAAAAAAACAGGAATAGATTTAAATGGTGAAGCGACAGGGATAATATTTAAACTTGATAGAGTTGGTGAAGTTGAACTTGCAACTACTGCATTTGGTCAAGGTGTATCAGTAAC
>OBAG01000657.1_pt1 | contig 28378 bp, 31 predicted proteins | sample 1517701 | NCBI WGS metagenome assembly OBAG01 (sample SAMN04571702, study PRJEB22368) | human gut metagenome | biome: human gut; material: stool | host: Homo sapiens | place: Luxembourg | collected 2012-09-07 | reverse complement strand
GTCCAAAAGGAGGTGCAAAAGTATGGCTAAGATTTCCGCCAACTACGAGGTCGTTTACATCATTGACCCGGCACAGAGTGAGGAGGCTATTGCCGCTACCGTGGCAAAGTTCCAGACCCTGGCCGAGCAGAACGGCTCCGACGTGGTCGTGGACGAGTGGGGCAAGCGCCGTCTTGCTTACGCCATCGACTACAAGACCGAAGGCTACTATGTGCTGATGAGCTTCACCAGCGGCCCGGAATTCCCCAAGGAACTGGATCGTATCCTGGGCATTACCGAGGGCATCATGCGTTCCATGATCGTCTGCAAGGGCGAGTAAGGGAGGCAGTTTTATGCTCAACAAGATTTTCATCATGGGTCGTCTGACCCGGGACCCTGAGCTGCGCCGCACCCAGAGCGGTACCGCCGTCACCAGCTTCTCCCTGGCCGTGGACCGGGACTTCAAGTCCCAGAGCGGCGAGAAGGAGACCGATTTCATCGACGTGGTGGCCTGGCGCAGCACAGCCGAGTTCGTGGCCAAATACTTCACCAAGGGCCGTATGGCCGTGGTGGAGGGCCGGCTTCAGATCCGTGACTGGAAAGACCGCGAAGGCAACAACCGCAGAAGTGCGGAAGTGGTTGCCGACAACGTCTATTTCGGCGACTCCAAGCGGGACGGCGCTCCCGCCGGCGGCAGCTTCTCCGCTCCTCCGGCCTATGGCGCACCCACCGGCGGCTATACCGCCCCTGTGGGCGGCAGCTCCGAATTTGCCGAGATCGACGAGGAGGACGGCGACCTGCCGTTCTGATCACCCCCAGGTTACACCTAATTCTATAAAGGAGGAATTCTTCCATGGCTATGGAACGCGAAAATAGAGCCCCCCGGGGCGCCGGCCGCAAGCGCAAGAAGGTCTGCCAGTTCTGCGTGGACAAGTGCGAGCACATCGACTACAAGGATGCCGCCAAGCTGCGCCGCTTCATTTCCGAGCGGTCCAAGATTCTGCCCCGCAGAACCACCGGCACCTGCGCCATGCATCAGCGTCAGCTGACCGAGGCCATCAAGCGGGCCCGTCAGATCGCTCTGCTGCCCTTCGTCACCGAGTAAAATATTGCTCCTGCAAGGGCCCCGCAAGTTGAATCAAAAATCCCTCCGCCGTAACGGCGGAGGGATTTTTCGTCATAATGCCGTTGCTCTTTTGGCCGGATTCAAAGACCCGCTGCCGGTTCAGCCGGCAGCGGGTCTCAGCTTGTCAAAAAAGCCTTTTTTGACAAGCTGAGTGCGGTTTTTCAGAACTAAAAAGTTCTGAAAAACCTGTGATTGCAAACGAAAGACACCCCTGATGGGTTATCTCCGCGCTAAGAGCCGCCTGCGGCGGTTGCGCTACGAAACGCGCCTGCGGGCGCAGTCTTTCGTAACTATCTTCCTTTCCGATGGCGGAAGATTTCTGAGTTTTTCGACAGTCTCAGACCCGCTGCCGCTTCAGCCGGCAGCGGGTCTTTTCCAATATAGGAGGATAAGAGCATTAACTCACAGCAAATAATGCTCCAACTCGCGAAGAAAGCGCCGGATGTTGTCCGCGTCCAGCTCGTAATAGAAGCTGAAGCTCCGGCGGCTGGGTCAGGCTGAAATTGCTGAACAGCTGCACCGGGTCGTCGCCGATCATGGCCGGGGGCTGGCTGATTTTTTCCGGTGGTTGCATTTTGGATCAAGTTATGCTACAATGCACCTAATCATACACACCGGGCTTTACCTATTAAATATAGAAGCCCGGGAAAGAGCCGGAAAGGAGCCGGAAGCATGGAGACCATTACCAGCCGCCAGAATCCGCTGATGACCCATATCCGCAGGCTGGCCGGGTCCGCCGCCTATCGCCGCCAGACGGGGCAGTGCCTGTGCGACAGCCCCAAGCTGCTGCGGGAGGCCGCCCAGTGGGGGGCGGAGGTGCAGACCGTGGTGTCGGTGGAGCCGTGGCCGGAGCCGCTGCCGGAAAAGGTCCGGCAGGTGCTGGTGCCGCCGGAGGTCATGGCCTCCATCAGCCCCGCCAAGACCCCCCAGGGGGTGCTATTCACCTGCCGCGCGCCGGTTTTGCCGGTGCCGGAAACGCTTCCGGGCCGGCGCTATGTGGTGCTGGACGGGGTCCAGGACCCCGGCAACGTGGGAACGGTGCTGCGGACGCTGGACGCCTTTGACGCCGATGGGCTGCTGCTGACCGGCGGGTGCGCGGACCCCTTCGGGCCGAAAACCGTCCGGGCCTCCATGGGGGCGGTGTTCCGCCGCCCGGTGTGGAGCGTGACGCCGGAGGAGCTGGGGGACCTGCTGCGCCGCAGCGGCATCCCCCTGTACGGCGCGGCCCTGCGGCCGGACGCCATGGACGCCCGGCAGGCGGACTATTCCCGCTGCGCCTTGGCCATCGGCTCCGAGGGGCGGGGCCTGAGCCGGGAGGTGCTGGACCTGTGCGACAAAACCGTGCTGATTCCCATGTCCCCCCGCTGCGAGTCGCTGAACGCGGCCATCGCGGCGGCGGTGCTGCTGTGGGAAAGCTGGCGGTAAACGGAAGGAGGGGACTGCCGTGGCGGCGCTGAAATACTGGGTATGGCTGACGGCCCTGCCGGGGCTCAGCAACCGCAGCAGGCTTCTGCTGCTGGAGCGCTATGGCTCCCCGGAGGACGTATACTATGCCGACGCCGAGGAGCTGGCCCTGACCGAGGGGCTGACGCCGGGACAGGCCCAGCTGCTTTCGGACAAGAGCCTCACCCGGGCGGACCGCATCCTGGCGGACTGCGCCCGGGGCGATATTTTCCTGCTGACCATGCAGGATGCTGCCTATCCCGCCCGGCTGCGGGACATTTTCGACCCGCCGGTGCTGCTGTACGGCAAGGGGTCGCTGCCGCTGTTTGACGAGGAGGCGGCCATCGCCGTGGTGGGCACCCGGTCCTGCACCCCCTATGGCCTGCGGTGCGCCCACCGGATGGGCTATGAGCTGGCCCGGCAGGGTGCGGTGGTGGTGTCCGGCATGGCCAAGGGCATCGACGGCGCCGCCATGCGGGGCGCTTTGCAGGCGGGGGGCTTCACCGCCGCCGTGCTGGGCGGCGGGGTGGACGTGGTATATCCCGCGGAAAACCGCAGATTATATGAAGATATCGCCGCCACCGGCGTGCTGCTGTCGGAGTATCCGCCGGGAACGGAGCCTCTGCCGGGGCATTTTCCCGTGCGCAACCGCATCATCAGCGGACTGAGCCTGGCGTCCTTGGTGGTGGAGGCCCCGGTGCGCTCCGGGGCGCTGATCACCGCCCACGCCGCCCTGGACCAGGGGCGGGACGTGTTCGCCGTGCCGGGACCCATCGACGCGGCGGCCAGCGTGGGCTGCAACCGGCTGATCCGGGACGGCGCGGGACTGGCCGCGTCGGGCTGGGACATTCTGTCGGTGTATCACAGCCGGTTCCCTCACCGGCTGCATCCGGCCCAGATGACCGTTCCCGAGCCGGGGGAGACACCCAGGCAGGAGGAAAGCCCCCCACCGGCCCAGAAACCGGAGCCGGAAGCCCCTGCCGCGCCGGAGCTGCCGGTGCTGGACCTGGACCGCAACCGGGAGGGGCTTACCGACGATCAGCTGGCGCTGATCCGGGTGCTGGATACAGAGACGCCTCTGCTGACGGATGAGGCGGCGGAGCAGACGGGCCTGCCGGTGCGGCGGGTGCTGTCGGCGCTGACGGTGCTGGAGATCGACGGCTATGCCCAACGGTCCGGCCCCCGCAGCTATGTGCGCACAGTCAGGTTACATTCGGAAAAGGAAGGATCATAAATATGGCAAAAAAGGCTGAAAAATACCTGGTGATCGTGGAGTCCCCGGCCAAGGCCAAGACCATCGGCAAATACCTGGGCCCCGCATATCAGGTGAAGGCCTGTATGGGACATCTGCGGGACCTGCCCAAAAGCAAGCTGGGCGTGGACGTGGAAAACGATTTTGAGCCCAATTACCGGCCCATCAAGGGCAAGGAGGACATCATCCGGGACCTGAAGCAGGCGGCCAAGGAAAGCGACGCCGTGTATCTGGCCACCGACCCGGACCGGGAGGGAGAGGCCATCAGCTGGCATCTGAAGCAGCTGCTGGACCTGCCGGAGGATAAAACCTTCCGGGTCACCTTCAACGAGATCACCCGCAAGGTGGTCACCGAGAGCATCCGCCAGCCCCGGGACATTGACCAGGACCTGGTGGACGCCCAGCAGGCCCGGCGTATCCTGGACCGCATCGTGGGCTATGAGCTGTCCCCGCTGCTGTGGAAAAAGATCCGCCGGGGCCTGTCCGCCGGGCGGGTCCAGTCCGTGGCCATGCGCCTGGTGGCGGACCGGGAAAAGGAGATCGCCGATTTCGTGCCCCAGGAGTACTGGACCCTGGACGCCCTGCTGCAAAATGACCAGGGGGCCCGGTTCAAGGCACACTACTATGGCCGCGGCGGCAAGAAATATGAGCCGTCCTCCCAGCAGGAGGTGGACGACATCCGCGCCCAGCTTCAGGACACGCCCTTTGCCGTGTCCAACGTGAAGCGCACGGACAAGCGGCGCTCCCCGTCGCCTCCCTTCACCACCTCCACCATGCAGCAGGAGGCCTCCCGGAAGCTGAACATGACTCCCCGGCGGACCATGGCCATCGCCCAGCAGCTGTATGAGGGCGTGGACATCAGCGGCGAGGGCACCGTGGGTCTGATCACCTATATGCGTACCGACTCCCTGCGGATCTCCGACGAGGCCCAGGCGGCGGCCCGCAGCTTTATCGAAAGCCGCTACGGCGCGGCCTATCGCCCGGAGACCCCCAAGCAGTACAAGGCCAAGGCCGGGGCCCAGGACGCCCACGAGGCCATCCGCCCCAGCAGCGTCACCCTGACCCCGGAGCAGGTGAAGGGCGACCTGACCGGCGAGCAGTATCGCCTGTACCGGCTGATCTGGAGCCGGTTTCTGGCCAGCCAGATGGCAAACGCCGTGTATGACAGCGTCAGCGTGGACATTGCCGCCGGGGAGCACATCTTCCGCGCCAGCGCCAGCAGCCTGAAATTTGCCGGCTACACCGCCGTGTATGAGGAGAGCCGGGACGACGATAAGGAGGACAGGGAGCCTGCCCTGCCGGAGCTGCAGCCCGGCGAGGTGGTGACCCTGGAGGGCTTCGAGCCCGGCCAGCACTTCACCCAGCCCCCCGCCCGGTATACGGACGCCACCCTGATCCGCACCATGGAGGAAAACGGCATCGGCCGCCCCTCTACCTATGCCCCCACCGTGTCCACTATTCTGGACCGGGAATATGTGGTGAAGGAGGGCAAGGCCCTGCGGATCACGCCTCTGGGCCAGGTGGTGACGGACCTGATGTGCCAGCGGTTCCCGGACATTGTGGACGTGAAGTTCACCGCCCGGATGGAGGACGAGCTGGACGAGGTGGAAAGCGGCAAGATCCCCTGGAAGCAGCTGCTGCGCCAGTTTTACGGCGGCTTTGAAGGCAACCTCCGCCAGGTGGAGAAGGACATGGAGGGCGTATATCTGAAGGTTCCCGACGAGGTCACCGAGGAGAAATGCGACGTGTGCGGCCGCAATATGGTAGTCAAGTCCGGCCGGTTCGGCCGGTTCCTGGCCTGCCCCGGATATCCGGAGTGTACGTTTACCAAGCCCCTGGTGGTGGAGATGCCGGGCCGCTGCCCCAAGTGCGGCGGGCGGCTGATGAAGCGCACCGGCGTCAGCAAAAAGACCGGCAAGCAGTACACCTATTACTGCTGTGAGCGGCTCAACGCCGCCGACGAAAGCGCCCGGTGCGATTTCATGACCTGGGACGTGCCGGTGAAGGACGACTGTCCCGTGTGCGGCCACACCATGTTCAAAAAGGCGGGCAAGGGCTTCCGCAAGCCCTTCTGCATCAATCCCGAGTGCGCCAACTTCCTGCCGGAGGACAAGCGCGGCTATGTGAAAAAAGCCAAAACGGAGGAGCCTGCGGAGGGCGCTGCCGAGACCCCGGCGGAGCCTGTCCAGGAGGAGAAAAAGCCCGCCAAAAAGACTGCCAAGACCACCAAAACTACCAAGACTGCGAAAACTACCAAGACAACCAAGACTACGAAAACCACCCGGAAAAAGGCGGAGGAAGCATGAACCATGTTACAGTGATCGGCGCAGGGCTGGCCGGCAGCGAGTGCGCCTGGCAGCTGGCCCAGCGGGGCATTCCCGTGACCCTGCGGGAGATGAAGCCGGAAAAAATGACCCCCGCCCACCAGACCGCCGATTTTGCGGAGCTGTGCTGCTCCAATTCCCTGCGGGCGGCGGGGCTGGAAAACGCCGTGGGCCTTCTGAAGGAGGAGCTGCGGCAGCTGGGCAGCCTTATCGTCCGCTGCGCGGACGAAACCGCTGTTCCCGCCGGAGGCGCTCTGGCGGTGGACCGCCACGGCTTTTCCCGGCTGGTGACGGAGCGGGTGAAAAGTCACCCCCTGATCACCGTGGTCCCCGGTGAGGTGACGGACCTGCCGGAGGGGGAGGTGGTGGTGGCCTCCGGGCCGCTGACCTCCGACGCTCTGGCGGACAGGCTCCTCTCCATGCTGGGGGGCGAGGATTCCGCCCTGCACTTTTTCGACGCGGCGGCCCCGCTGGTGAGCTTCGACAGCGTGGACATGGACAGCGGCTTTTTCGCGTCCCGGTACGACAAGGGGACGCCGGACTATATCAACTGCCCCATGGAGAAGGAGGAGTATCTGGCCTTCTGGCAGGAGCTGACCCACGCCCAGGAGGCGGAGGTCCACGGCTTCGAGGACAGGAACGTCTTTGAGGGCTGCATGCCCGTGGAGGTCATGGCCCGGCGGGGAGAGGACACCCTGCGCTACGGGCCCCTGAAGCCCCGGGGCCTCAAGGACCCCCGCACCGGGCGGGAGCCCTATGCCGTGGTGCAGCTGCGCAAGGACAACGCCGACGGCACCATCTATAACCTGGTGGGGTTCCAGACCCACCTGCGCTTCCCGGAGCAGAAGCGGGTGTTCTCCATGATCCCCGCCCTGCATGATGCGAAATTCCTGCGCTACGGCGTCATGCACCGGAACACCTATCTGGATTCCCCCCGGCTGCTGGACCGGTATTACCGGCTGAAGGCCCGGCCCCGCATCTCCTTTGCCGGGCAGATGACCGGCGTGGAGGGATATGTGGAGTCCTGCGCCTCCGGGTTTCTGGTAGGCGTGGAGACGGCCCGGCGGCTGCTGGGCCAGGCCCCCATGGACTTCCCCCGGGAGACGGCCATCGGCGCTCTGGGGCTGTATGTCAGCAACGAGTCCGTGACCCAGTTCCAGCCCATGAACATCAATTTCGGCATCATGCCGCCTCTGGACCACCGGGTCAAGGGCAAGCGCAACAAAAACGCCGAGCTGTCCCAGCGGTCGCTGGCCATTATCGAGCAGCTGAAGCAGGAGGTTCTGAACTATGAAGATCATCATTGACGCCATGGGCGGCGACAACGCCCCGCTGGAAATCGTGAAGGGCGCCCTGCTGGGCATGGAGCACTGGGGCGTGGAGGTGCTGCTGACCGGCGACACCGAGGCCATTCTCCGGGCGCTGCGGGACTGCGGCCACGACACCATCCCCCGGGGGATGGAGATCGTCCACACCACGGAGACGGTGGAGATGTGCGACGACCCCTCCAAGGTGTTCCGGCACAAGAAGGACACTTCCATGGGCGTGGGCCTGACCCTGCTGCGGGACGGCAAGGCCGACGCCCTGGTTTCCGCCGGGTCCACCGGGGCTTTGCTGGCCGGGGCCACCCTGATCACCAAGCGCATCCGGGGCATCCGCCGGGCGGCGATGGCCCCGGTGATCCCCACCACCGGCGGCAAGGCCGTGCTCATCGACTGCGGGGCCAACGCCGAGTGCACCCCGGAGTATCTGATGCAGTTTGCGTATCTGGGCAGCTTCTATGCCAGCCGGGTGCTGGGACTGGAGCGTCCCCGGGTGGGCCTGCTGAACATCGGCGCGGAGGACAGCAAGGGCACGGACCTGCAAAAGCAGACTCTGGCCCTGCTGCGCAAGGCCGGGGAGGAGGGCCACCTGAACTTCATCGGCAACATCGAGGCCAAGGAGGCCATCAAGGGCGGCTGCGACGTCATCGTCACCGACGGCTTCTCCGGCAACATCCTGCTCAAGACCATGGAGGGCGTGGGCTCCTTTGCCGGTCACGCCCTGGGGGATATTTTCCGGAAGAACCTGCTGACCAAGCTGGCCGCCGCCATGGTGATGCCGGGGCTGCGGGCATTCAAGGCCCAGCTGGACCCCAACAAGGTGGGGGGCACCGCTTTCATCGGCATCTCCAGGCCCGTCATCAAGGCCCACGGCTCCTCCAACGCCGAGGCCATCGACAACGCCATCGGCCAGGCCAGGCAGGTGGCCGAAAGCGGCATCATTGGACAGATTCAGGAAAATGTGCATCTGATGCAGGTGCAGCCGGAATAATTCACAAAAAGGGTATTGACAGACCTGACCAATTGCCGTATTATTTTCCAAGACAAAGCCCGAAAGGAGGGATCATCTCATGACGATGGACGAGATCTTCAAGACCATGCAGGATCTGATCGCTGAGCAGTTTGCCATTGATACCGACGAGATCGGCATGGATAGTTCTTTTGTGGACGATCTGGGCGCCGACTCCGTGGACCTGGTGGAGCTGGTCATGGCCATGGAGGAGGAATTCGACGTGGGCGAGATCGACGAAGAGGACCTCACCGGTCTGAAGACCGTGGGCGACTGCGTGCGCTATCTGTATAATAAGCTGAACTGAATCAATCAAGCAGCTGAAAAAGAAGGCCCCGTTGGTTGCAACGGGGTTTCCTTTTTCCGCTGCGGAAGGGAGAAAAACATCATGCATACCCTGCAAGTACTGGAAAAAAAACTGGGCTATACCTTCCGCTGCAAGGAGCAGCTTCAAGCGGCCCTGTACCACAGCTCCTATGCCAACGAGCACCGGTGCTGCGGCGTCAGCAGCAACGAGCGGCTGGAGTTTCTGGGGGACGCCGTGCTGGGCCTGGTAACGGCGGACTATCTGTACCACAAGCACCCGGATTTGCCGGAGGGGGACCTGACCCGGATGCGGGCGGCCCTGGTGTGCGAGGAGAGCCTGTACGAGGTGGCCCAGAGCCTGGGGCTGGGCAACGAGCTGCGGCTGGGCAAGGGCGAGGAGGCCGGAGGCGGCCGGTGCCGCCCCTCCATCCTGGCCGACGCCACGGAGTCCATGTTCGCGGCGGTGTATCTGGACGGCGGCATGGAGGCCGCCCGGGCGCTGATCCACCGGGTCCTGCTGGACAAGGAGCAGGAGGAGGCCGTGGAGGAGCGCCGCCGGGACTATAAAACGGAGCTGCAGGAGCTGGTCCAGCGCCGCAGCAACCAGACCCTGCACTATGAGATGATCGGGGCCACCGGCCCGGATCACGCCAAGCTGTTCACCTGCGCGGTGCTGCTCAACGGCCAGATGGCCGGCACCGGCACCGGCAAGAGCAAGAAGGAGGCCGAGCAGGCCGCCGCCCGGGCGGCGCTGCAGGCCCTGCAATAAGGCAAAGCGCAAGCCCCGCAGTCTGCCGGTTCCGGCGGGCTGCGGGGCTGTTTCGTTGGAGGGGGGGCTATCTTTTCTTCGCCCGGGCCAGCCGGAAGCCGAACACGATGCCGCTCACGCCGCCCACAATGTGGGTCAGGTGGGACACGTTGTCCGTTCTGGTAAGGCCGTCGGCGATTTCGCTGCCTAAGTAAAGGGCCGCCACCAGCAGCATGGTCAGAGGAATGCCGCCCTTCTTCATCTCCGTAAAGGACGAGAGAACGATCATCATAAACACCACGCCGCTGGCGCCAAGCAGAGCGGAGTGGGGAAACAGCAGGAACTGCACCAGCCCCGTGGCAAAGGCGGTGATGACGATGGTCAGCAGCAGATTCCGGCTGCCGTACTTCTCCTCCAGCCCCGGCCCCACCAGCAGCAGAAGCAGCATATTGCCCATATAGTGGCTGTAGCCCGAGTGGCCCAGAACGTGGGTAAAAAACCGCACATACGTCAGTGGGTCCGTCAGGGGCGCCCGGTATACGCAGAACAGCCGGGCCGTGGAGGCCCCGCCGGTGGCGGAGTCCAGCACCAGCACCAGCAGACTGAGGATGGCGAAGCTCAGCACCACCGGCGCGTTGAATCGGATGGCAAATCGTTTCACGAAAAAACCTCTTTCCAAATGTTCTGACTTCGATTATAATGGATGCATGGACTTTTGTAAACAAGGAGGCGCGTTTCGTGAACAAACCGCTGAAAATCATCCTGCTGGTGCTGGCGGCCCTGGTGCTGCTGGTGGTGGGATACCTGGCCTATGTGCTCATCGACTATCACCGGCTGGGGGACATGGACCTGGAGGTGGACCGGCAGGTGCTTCAGCCCGCCGAGACCGGCCGGGAATATCACCTGCTGTCCTATAACATCGGCTTCGGCGCCTATGAGCCGGATTACGGCTTCTTTATGGACGGCGGAACGGAGTCCTGGGCCTGGTCCCAGGAGCGGCTGACGGACAACATAGGAAACATCGGGTCGTTCCTGTCCCAGCAGCATGCGGACTTCTATCTCATCCAGGAGGTGGACCGGGATTCCACCCGCAGCTATCATGTGGACGAGGCCGCCCTGCTGCGGGAGGCCCTGCCGGAGTATGACGGGACCTGGGCCCAGAACTACGACTCCCCCTTCCTGATGTATCCCCTGCGCCACCCCCACGGGGCGTCGGTGTCGGGGCTGATGACCCTGTCGGCCATGACGGTGGACAGCGCCCGGCGGGTGGAGCTGCCCATCGAAAACAGCCTGATGAAGCTGGTGGACCTGGACCGGTGCTACAGCGTGCACCGGATCCCGGTGGCCGGCGGCGGCGAGCTGGTGCTGTATAACCTGCACCTGTCGGCCTACACCTCCGACGGCACCATCGCCATGGAGCAGCTGAAGCTGCTGCTGGAGGATATGCAGCGGGAGTATGACGCAGGCAACTGGTGCGTGGCCGGCGGCGACTTCAACAAGGACCTGCTGGGCGACTCCGCCGCCTACTTCGGCGAGGCGGACCAGGAGTACACCTGGGCCCAGCCCATTCCGGAGGACACCTTCGACGGGTTCAACGTGTCCCTGATCGCGCCGCTGGATGAGGGGAACCCTGTGCCCAGCTGCCGCAACGCCGACGGACCCTATCACCAGGGGCAGTATGTGCTGACGGTGGACGGGTTCCTGGTGTCCGAAAACGTGACGGTGACCTCCAGCGACGTGGTGGACCTGGGCTTTGCCTATTCCGACCACAACCCCGTGGAAATGCGGTTCGTGCTGGAGAAATAAGATGGGCAAGTATGAAGGCTCATGGAGCGGCATGCGCCGATATCTGGAGCATGATATGCTGGCACCCTGTCTCTATGGCCGGGTGCGTTACGGCTGCACTGCCTATGTGGGGATGGACGGCTCCCGGATATTTGAAATATGCATCGACGGAAGGCCAGTAAAGCACTTTTCTCTGGAGACCGTCAACACCTGGTTCCTGGATAACGGCTATCGGCCCGGTCCCCGGCCTGTGGGCCTGGGGGAATACTGGGACGGCCTGTGGATGCTGCTGGACGAGGTGCCCCGTTCCCGCCGGACGGCGTACACCGATGATGAATTCTGCGATGCGTTAGCCGCCTACCGAACACAGGACATTGCGGCCAGCCTTCACTCAGAAGACCCCCTGGTCCGGATGCTGGCGATTCTGGATCGCCGGGTGGGCAAGCGAACCCTGTCCGCTCTGCGGGACACTGTTTCCCAACAGCCGGAGTGGCTCCAGAACTTTTACCGGCTGCGGATGGATGCCGAGGATTTCCAGCACAAATTGTAAAAAAAAGTGTCGCCCTTTTTTGACAAGCCAAAAAAGCAGTGCTACGGCGCAGTGCCGCGGCACTGCTTTTCTTCATATCACGCCTTTCGCCCCCAGCGGGCCATATAGCGGAAGGCTGCGGGCCAGACGGCTCCGGCGAACAGCACCATGATGCCGTATCGCACGGCCCCGGCCACCCCGGCGCTGCCGAACAGGGCCAGCAGCGGACCCTTCAGCCCCGCCCGGATGCCCATCAGCAGGGCAAGGCCCAGCACCACCTTCAGCAGCTGCACCCACCAGACGGCCCGGGTGTCGAAATGGATATACCGCCGGTCCAGCCACCAGGCGATGCCGAAGCCCACGGTGGCCCCCAGCAGCTTCCAGCCGTTTTCCTGCCCGTGGGCCAGGTTGGCCGCGTCCACGTCCGCCGGGAAGGGATAGACATACGCAAACACCAGATACGCGATGCCCACCAGCAGCATCCCGGCGATGAGCCCCGCCATCAGGCTGGGCTTGCGGTCGGCCTGGCGGATCAGGGGATACAGGGTCAGCACCATCACCCCGGCCACCGCAAAGGACACCCCCACGTCCAGGGGCGTGTGGACCCCCAGGTACAGCCGGGAGAAGGACACCAGCAGCAGCACTGCCACGCAGGCCCACCGGACCCAGGGCCGCCGGGTGGACCGGGCAATGCCGCCGAAGGTGGCCACGGCGTTCTGGGTGTGGCCGCTGGGGAAGGAGTAGCCCGTGGCCTGGGCCCGGGCGCTTTCCACAATGGTGAAGTCAGGGTCCCGGACCCAGGGCCGGGGAATCCGGAACAGCAGCTTCAGAAACTGGTTCACCACCGTGCCGAAAAAACCCATCAGCAGCAGATAGTACCCCTCCTGCTTGCTGACGCACCAGAAGATCAGAATGGCCGCCACCATGAAAACGGTCTCCTCGCCCAGGTGGGTCACGGCGGAGAACACCGCGTCCCAGAACGGGGTGCGCACGCTCTCCAGCGCATATAACAGGTTCATATCCGTCCCTCCTTTTGGGGATTATTGTACCGTACTTTTCCTCCCGGCGCAAGAGGGAGCTTTCCGGCATATACTGAGGCAGAGGAGGGAGAGAGCCATGAGACGGGGAAATTGCGGCGCGGTCATCGGCGTGTGCGCCCTGGGCCTGGGGCTGGGGATCCTGATCGCCGCCATCTTCCCGGTGGGCGCGCTGATGTTCCTGGTGGCGTTTCTGCTGATCGCCTGCGGGATCATATGCTTGAAGGACGGGAGGTAATGTGCATGAAGATCGTGATCTGGAAGGCGCCCCGGTGTCTGCGGGGCCTGCTGCGGCGGATGTTCGGCATCCAGGAATAACCCGGTGTGTTCCCGCATAGCCTTGGGACAGTGAAAACAAGGAGAGGACGGGAAACGCATGGAACTGGAGCTGAAATTTGCGGAGCTGGCCTGCTGTGAGCCGGTAGGCGACCTGATCACCACTCAGGAGGAGTCCATGGAGACGGCGATCCCGGAGTATTGCCCGGACATTGCCCGGATCGTGGATACCGTGGGGCAGCTGCGGCTGCGGGAGAAGCATCCGGCGGGCCAGCAGCTGACCATGGGCGGCAGCGTGGTGCTGACGGTGCTGTATACCTCGGAGGAGAGCGCGGGTTTGCGGAGCCTGTCGATGGAGGTGCCGTTTTCCTGCCAGGTGGAGGATAAGCGGCTGGCGGACTGCGACGCCGTGTGCGTCACCGGGCGGCTGCTGCTGGCGGAGGCTAAGGCCGTCACCGCCCGGAAGCTGTATCTGCGGGTGATGCCGGAGTTCACCGTGTCCGGCTATGCCCGGCGGCGGCAGCGGCTGTGCTGCGGCACGGAGGAGGATCCTGCCCTGCGGGTGCGGCGGCAGGAGGCGGAGCTGGAGCTGCTGACAGCGGTGGAGGAGCGGGAATTTTCCTTCGCCCAGGAGGTGGCGCCCGACGGTCCGCCGCCGGAGGATGTGCTGATGGAGCGCACCGCCGCCCGGGTGGAGGAGTGCCGCCGGGTGGGCAGCCGCCTGGTGCTGAAGGGCCAGGCGGAGGTGTGCGTGCTGTACCGGGGAGAAAACCAGGAGCTGGCGGCATACCGGACGGCGCTGCCCTTCTCCCAGCTGCTGGACGGGGTGGAGCTGCCGGAGGGGGCCGAAACGGAGGCCCGCATCCAGTGGGCCAGCAGCGAGATCCGGGTGCTGCGGACGGAAAACGGCCCGGCCTTCGGCATCACCGTGACGGTGTGCGCGGTGCTGCTGGTTCGCCGGAAGCAGCAGGTATCGTACATAGAGGACCTGTACAGCCTGCACCATGCGGCCCAGGTCCGGCGGCAGGAGACGCCGCTGCCGGTGGCCTGGCAGCGGGATATCCCCAGCCAAGAGGCGGTGCAGCAGCTGGAGTTCGGCCAGGGGAGACCCTTTGCCTATCTGACGGCGGCGGAATGCAGCGGCGTCAGCACGGTGCAGGAGGGCGGCGGCCCGGCCCTGCGGTGCACGGTGCGGCTGCGGGTGCTGTATCTGGACGAGAGCGGGACGCCGGTGTGCCGTCCGGGCCGCCTGCGGCCTGCCGCAGATGCAGATCACCGGCAGCACCTGCCGGCTGTCAGTGCCGGTGCGGTTCGAGGCACGGCGGTGTCTGCGCCGGCCGGTGGCGGCGGTGACGGCGGTGGAGCTGCAGGACCCGCCGGAGGGGCCGCAGCCCTCCCTGATCCTGCGCCGCATGGCGGAAGGGGAGACCCTGTGGGACATCGCCCGGCAGTACCGCACCGATGAGGAGGCCATCCGGGCCGCCAACGAGCTGACGGAGGACCGCCCGGAGGGGATGCTGCTGATCCCCCGCCTGCGGCCCCCGCCCCACATTTTTTATTTCCCGGGGCCTGACGATAAATTTTCTGTGACGGGAGCAAAACAGGGCTACACAACCGGCGAAACCTGTGATATGATAGATGAGTGAAAAAATCGGACCGGGGGAGGGATCGTTCTAATGAAACATTTGCCGCAGCGCGTGGCGGCGCTGCTTCTGGCGGCGGTTATGTCGCTGACCCTGACCGGGTGTATGTTCCGCTCGTCGGTGGAGGATCTGTTCACCCTGCCCCGGGTGTCGGCGGAATACGAGGGGCTGTCCCAGGAGCTGGACGACCTGCAGAAGCAGGGCTATGAGCTGGTGGGCCCCAGCACCGGGCAGAACATCCAGCCGGTGCAGATGGTGGACCTGGACAACGACGGCCTGTCGGAGGCCCTGGTATTCATGCGGCTGCAGGACGACGAAAAGCCCCTGAAAATCTTCGTTTTCCGGCCGGAGGACGACACCTATCACCGCCTGTGCGTCATCGAAAGCAGCGGCACCGCCATCGACAGTGTCCAGTATGAGGACCTCACCGGCAACGGCCGGCTGGAGATCATCGTGGGCTGGCGCATCAGCGCCGACGTGCAGACCGTGGCCGTGTATGTGCCCCAGCCGGACCCCTATGTGCTGCTGCAAAGCGGCTATACCCGCTTCACCGTCACGGACCTGGACGGCGACGGCGTCAAGAGCCTGCTGCTGTTCCGCTCGGATAACGATGGCCAGCCGGTGGCGGGGCTGTATATCCGCAAGGACGACGTGATCTCCGCCAGCTACAGCAGCGTGCTATCCTACACCATGGCGGAGCTGAGCCGGGGCAGCGTGGTGGTGGGCAAGCTCTCCGACGGCACCCCCGCCGTATTTGCCACCGGCGTCAACAGCCAGGGTATGGCCATGACGGATATCCTGGTGTGGCAGGAGAGCGGCGGACTGACCAACATCGCCCAGGACCGGACCACCGGCCTCACCGCCGCCGTGTACCCCTATATGCAGCTCAAGCCCCAGGACATCGACGGCGACGGCAGCGTGGAGATCCCCGCGCCGGAGACTGCCGCCGCCGACGCGGGAAGCGGCGCTGCCGCCAACACCGCCGCGGCGGTGCGGGGGCTGGTCCGCTGGATCAGCTACTGCGGCGACGAAAGCCCGGAGGTCCACTGCGTGACCTATCACGATCTGTCCGCCGGGTGGTATTTCCGCCTGCCGGATACCTGGCAGGGGGAGGCCACCTTCACCACCGCCGAAAACGGCGCGTACGAGAGCCAGGTGGTGCTGCTGTCCAACGGACAGCCGGTGGCGGCCCTGTACGCCCTTACCGGCGACAACCGGGAAAAGCGGGCCATGATGGGCAGCCGCATGGCCCTCAAGCGCCAGAACGGCGTCACCTACGGCGGGGAGCTGCTGGCCGGGGCCAACTACTGCGGCCTGGACGAGGAGAGCCTGCGCCTGGGCTTCAACCTGGTGATGGCCGAGTGGGCCGCATGAAAATCCGAGGAAAGGAACGTCGAATCCATGAGAAAGGTAATGGTTCTGGAGGATGAATCCAGCATCCGTAGCTTTATTGTGATCAACCTGCGCCGGGCAGGATACGAGGTGGTGGAGGCCGAGACCGGCGAGGAGGCCCTGGACAAGCTCCACGAGAATCCGGACACGCTGGTGGCCCTGCTGGACGTGATGCTGCCGGGCATCGACGGGTTCGAGGTGTGCCGCCGCATCCGGGCCACCAACCCCCGCATCGGCATCATCATGCTGACGGCCCGGTCCCAGGAGATGGACAAGGTCACGGGCCTGATGAACGGGGCCGACGACTATGTGACCAAGCCCTTCTCCCCGGTGGAGCTTACTGCCCGGGTGGACGCCCTGATCCGCCGCAGCAGCGGCGGCACCCAGGAGCTGCCGCCGGGCACCATCAGCCAGCCCCCCTTCCTGCTGAACACCCGCAACCGCACCCTGGAGAAAAACGGCCAGCGCATCAAGCTGACCCAGGTGGAGTATTCCATCATGCGGATGTTCATGGAAAATCCCGGCAAGGCCCTGTCCCGGGAGGAGATCCTGGACCTGGTGTGGGGCCGGGACTATTTCGGCGAGCTGAAGATCGTGGACGTCAACGTCCGGCGTCTGCGGCTGAAAATCGAGGACAGCCCCACCAGCCCCACCTATATCAACACCGTGTGGGGCTACGGATACAAGTGGGGCTTTTAAGCCATGGATACCAACACGGATAACAAGCTGCGGCTGTTCACCCGGGGACAGGGGAAGCGGCTGAAGCTGCGGGGTCTGCGCCGCCGCTGGCTGGCCAGCAGCGTGGGACCCATTATCGTCATTCTGGTGCTGGTGGGCGTGCTCTCCGCCGCCACCATCAGCTCCAGCCTGGATGCCCGGGCCAGGTCCTCTCTGGAGGCCAAGGCCAAGTCCGGCTCCGACTATTTCAGCGCCTACAGCATGGGCAGCTACAGCGAGTATTACCGCCGGGCCGCCCAATACGTCACGGATTACAGCATGAACGACAGCCTGGCCAAGAACGTGGAGCTGCAATTCATCAACGGCAAGCGCCAGGTGGAGCTGTCCTCCCGGGGCGCCGTGGCCGGCAGCACCCCCGCCACCCCGGAGGTGGGCCGGGCCGTGGAAACCGGCAAGACCGCCTCCTTCTCCGGCCGGGACCCCCTGACCGGCGAGAGCATCCTGGCGGTGTCCAGCCCGGTGTTCTACAACGGAACGGTGGTGGCCGTGATGCGGTTCGTCACCTCTACCCGGCTGCTGGATCAGCAGCTGTGGCTGACGGTGCTGGTGATGGCCGCCGTCATCGCGGCGGTGATCTTCCTGATCTTCGTGTCCAACCTGATCTTCATCAACAACGTGGTGCAGCCGGTGGCGGAGGTGTCCGAGGCCGCCAAGCGCATCTCCTCCGGCAGCTACGGCATCCAGATCGCCAACAAATATACCGACGAGCTGGGGCAGCTGGTGGACAACATCAACAACATGTCCCTGAAAATCAGCCAGAGCGAGAAAATGCAGACGGAGTTCATCTCCTCCGTGTCCCACGAGCTGCGCACCCCCCTGACGGCCATCAGCGGCTGGGGCGAGACCCTGCTGGGGGATGAGACCGGCGACCCACGCCAGCTGCGCCGGGGCCTGCGCATCATCGTCAAGGAGGCCCGCCGCCTGACGGGCATGGTGGAGGAGCTGCTGGAATTTTCCAAAATGCAGGACGGCCGCTTCACCCTGCAGGTGGAGGAAATGGACCTGCAGGCGGAGCTGGAGGACGCCATCTATACCTATCGGGAGCTGTTCCGCCAGGACGGCATCCAGCTGAACTATCACAGCGATCAGGAGCTGTATGCCGAGCCCATCTCCGGGGATCCCCAGCGGCTGAAGCAGGTGTTCTGCAACGTGCTGGACAACGCCGCCAAGCACGGCGGCGCAGGCAAGCGCATCGACGTGGACATGACCCAGGAGGGGGACAGCTATGTGGTGCGTATCCGGGACTACGGCCCCGGCATCCCTCCGGCGGAGGTCCCCTTTGTGAAGCAGAAGTTTTATAAGGGCTCCTCCAAGGCCCGGGGCAGCGGCATCGGCCTGGCGGTGTGCGACGAGATCGTCCAGCGCCACGGCGGCGTGTTCGACATCGGCAACGCCGACGGCGGCGGGGCCATCGTCACCATCCGGCTGCCCATCTCCGGCCAGGAGCTGTAAAAATCGAACGCCTGTTGCATTTTTGCGGCGGGTGTGTTATGATACTGGAAAGGAACCCATTCCCCATGGAAAAAAACAACAAGCAATTCCGCACCTCCATCGGCGGTCAGGCCCTGATCGAGGGCATTCTCATGCGCGGGCCGGAAAAGCAGGCCATCGTGGTCCGCTCGCCGGAGGGCCTGGTGACCAAGGTGGAGGAGCTGACCCTGATCAAGGACAAGTATCCCATTCTGGGCTGGCCCATCATCCGGGGGGCCGTCACGTTTCTGGACTCCATGGTCCGGGGCGTCAAGGCCCTGATGTTCTCCGCCGACTATTACCCCGAGGACGAAAACGTCCAGCCCTCCAAGCTGGATAAGTGGCTGGAGGAGCACGTTCCGGCGGAGAAGCTGCAGTCGGTGCTGGTGTGGGTGTCGGTGATCCTGTCCCTGGGGCTGACCCTGCTGCTGTTTATGCTGCTGCCCACCTTCATCGCCGGGCTGTTCCACGCCCGGCACGCCGCCGTCCACAACCTCATCGAGGGGGCGGTGAAGATCGCCATTTTCCTGGGATACCTGATCCTCTGCTCCAGGCAGAAGGACGTGCGCCGGGTGTTCTGCTATCACGGGGCGGAGCATAAGACCATCTTCTGCTATGAGGCGGGCCTGCCGCTGACGGTGGAAAACGCCCGCATCCAGCCCAAGCACCATCCTCGCTGCGGCACCAGCTTCCTGTTCGTGGTCATCGTGGTGTCCATTCTGTGCAGCAGCATCGTGTTCAGCTATGTGAACTGGCAGAATCTGTGGGTCCGGGTGGCCATGCATCTGCTGCTGCTGATCCCGGTGGTGGGCGTCACCTATGAATTCAACCGCTTTGTGGGCCGTCACGACAACGCCGTGACCCGGGTCCTGTCCGCCCCGGGCATGTGGCTTCAGAATTTCACCACCAACGAGCCGGACGACTCCATGCTGGAGGTGGCCATCGAGGCCTTGAAGCTGGTGCTGCCGGAGGAGCAGGGAAAGGACGCCTGGTAATGGCTGTTACATACAACGATCTGACCCTGGATATCCGGCGGTCCCTGCGGCAGGCGGGGATCGAGGCCGCCACCCTGGAGGCCCGGGAGCTGGTGTGCTTTGCCGCCGGAAAGGACCGGGCCGCCCTGCTGCGGGACGGCGCACTGTACGCGTCCCCGGAGGTGGAGGAGGCGGCCTGGGCGCTGGCCCGCCGGCGTCTGGCCGGGGAGCCGGTGGCTTATCTCATCGGCGAGTGGGAGTTTTACGGCCTGCCCCTGGACATCAGCGAAAGCGTGCTGATCCCCCGGCCCGACACGGAAACCCTGGCCGAGGCCGCCATCGGCTGGCTGCGGCAGCAGGAGGCCCCCCGGGTCCTGGACCTGTGCGCCGGTTCCGGGTGCCTGGGGCTGGCCATCGCCAGCCAGGTGAAGGACGCCCGGGTGGTGCTGGGGGAGCTCAGCGACGGGGCTTTGCGGGTCTGCCGCCAGAATATCCGCCGCTGCGGCCTTACCGGCCGGGTGACGGCCATGCAGCTGGACGCCCTGCGCCCGCCGGTGCAGCGGCTGGGGGACTTCGACTGCATCGTCAGCAATCCCCCCTATATTCCCACCGGCGACCTGCCGGGGCTGGACCCCTCCGTCCGGGATTACGAGCCCCATATGGCCCTGGACGGCGGGGCCGACGGCCTGGACTTTTACCGGGCCATCTGCGCCCACTGGCGCTCGGTGCTGCATCCCGGGTCCCGGCTATGCTTCGAGGTGGGCATCGGCCAGGCCGACGACGTGCTGCGGCTGATGCGCAGCGTGGGCTTCGGCGACCTGGAAATTCTCCCGGACCCGGCGGGCATCCCCCGGGTGGTGCTGGGGGACCTGTATCAGGAGATCTGACTGTCCGCTTTTCCGGACAGGCTTTTTGATACCATCACGGCAATATAAATTAGAGGAGGAGACGAAAATGGCAGCGAAAAAGGATACCTCTGCCGCAGTCCCTGCGGGCTCCGACAAGAAAAAGGCGCTGGAGACCGCCATGCAGCAGATCGAAAAAATGTATGGCAAGGGCTCCATCATGCGCTATGGCGAAAACGCCGAAACCAACGTGGAGGCCATCCCCACGGGCTCCCTGGCCCTGGACCTGGCTCTGGGCATCGGCGGCGTGCCCCGGGGGCGCATCATCGAGATCTACGGGCCGGAGTCCTCCGGTAAGACCACCCTGGCCCTGCACATTCTGGCCCAGGCCCAGAAGCTGGGCGGCGAGGTGGCCTTTGTGGACGCCGAGCACGCCCTGGATCCCACCTATGCCCGGGCCCTGGGCGTGCGGATCGAGGATATGCTGATCTCCCAGCCGGACACCGGCGAGCAGGCCCTGGAAATCACCGAGGCCCTGGTCCGCTCCGGCGCCATCGACGTGGTGGTGGTGGACTCCGTGGCCGCCCTGGTGCCCCGGGCGGAGATCGAGGGCGAGATGGGCGACAGCTTCGTGGGCCTGCACGCCCGGCTTATGAGCCAGGCCCTGCGCAAGCTCACCGGCGTCATCGCCAAAACCAACAGCATCGTCATCTTCATCAACCAGCTGCGGGAAAAGGTGGGCGTCATGTACGGAAATCCCGAGGTCACCACCGGCGGCCGGGCTCTGAAGTTCTATGCCTCCGTCCGCATCGACGTGCGCCGCATCGAGGCTTTGAAGTCCGGCGGCGAGATCATCGGCAACCGCACCCGGGCCAAGGTGGTGAAAAACAAGGTGGCGCCCCCCTTCCGGGAGGCGGAGTTTGACATCATGTATGGCGAGGGCATCAGCCGCCTGGGCGAGATGCTGGATCTGGGCGTGAAGCTGGACCTGGTCCAGAAAAGCGGCTCCTGGTTCAACATGGGGGATATCCGCCTGGGCCAGGGCCGGGACGCCGCCAAGCAGTATTTCCGGGATCACCCCGACGAGGCCGACAAGCTGGAGGCCGCCATCCGCCGGGACTTCCACAAGCTGATGAGCAGCCAGTCCAAGATCGCCGCCAAGGCGGCGGGCCGGGCGGTGGACGTGTCCGCCGACGACTTCGATGACGAGGATTGAGCGCATCCAGCCGTCCCTGCACAAAAAGGACCGGGTGCTGGTGTATCTCACCGGCGGCCGGCTGCTGCGGATCACGCCGGAGGAGCTGCTGCGGTTTGACCTGCGCCCGGGCATGGACCTGGCGGAGGACGTGCTGGAGGAGCTGAACCGGGCCGCCGCCCGGTCCCTGACCCGGCAGCAGGCGGCGGAGATGGCCGGACGGCGGATGCTGTCCCGGAAGGAGCTGTCCGACCGGCTGGTGAAAAAGGGCACGGACCCCCAGGAGGCCCAGGAGACCGCCCGGTGGCTGGCGGACCTGGGGGCGGTGGACGACGCCGCCTATGCCGGGGTCATCGTGCGGCACTATGCCGCCATGGGCTACGGCCCCGGCCGGGTGCGCCAGGAGCTGCAGCACCGGGGGGTGCCCCGGGAGCTGTGGGACGACGCCCTGGCCCGGATGCCGGACCCGGAGGAAGCCATTGACCGGTTTCTGACCGCCAAGCTCCGGGGCAAGACCCCGGACCGGGCCACGCTCCAGCGGCTGTCCGCCGCCCTGCAGCGCCGGGGCTTCTCCTGGCAGGATATCCGCCCCGCCCTGGCCCGGCTGGACCGGGAGCCGGAGGATTGACCGGCACATTTACAACTTCACGCAAAGGAAACACAACCATGAACGTATCATTCGTATCCCTGGGCTGCGACAAGAACCGGGTCAACACCGAGCAGATGATGGCCCTGTGCCTGCAGGCGGGCATCACCGTCCAGGAGGACTGCCCCGGCAGCGACGTGGTGGTCATCAACACCTGCGGCTTCATCGACAGCGCCAAAAGCGAGGCCATCGACACCATTCTCTCCGCCGCCCAGCTGAAGGACGCCGGGGAAATTCAGAAGATTCTCGTCACCGGCTGCCTGAGCCAGCGCTATCAGGCGGACATTCTGGAGGAGCTGCCGGAAATCGACGGCATCATGGGCACCGGCTGCTTCGGCGACATCGTGCCTGCCCTGGAGCAGGTGATGAACGGCCAGGAGTGCCGCCACTTTGCGGATATCAACGGCCCTGTGGAGGAGCTGCCCCGGGTGCTGTCCACCCCCCGGCACTATGCCTATCTGCGGATTGCGGAGGGGTGCAGCAACCGCTGCGCCTATTGCGTGATCCCCTCCCTGCGGGGCAACTACCGCTCCCGCCGGATGGAGGACATCCTGGCAGAGGCCCGGGCCCTGGCGGACGACGGCGTCCGGGAGTGCATCGTCATCGCCCAGGATATTACCCGCTACGGCATGGACCTGTACGGGGAGCGGAAGCTGCCGGAGCTGCTGCGGGCTCTGTGCAGGCTGCCCTTCCACTGGATCCGGCTGCACTATCTCTACCCCGACAACCTGTCCGACGAGCTTATCGACACCATCGCCGGGGAGGAGAAGATCTGCAACTACCTGGACATCCCCATCCAGCACTGCAACGACGCGGTGCTCAAGGCCATGCGCCGCCGGGAGACCAAGGCGGGGCTGGAGGCCCTGTTTGCCCGGCTGCGGGACCGCATCCCAGGCGTGGTGCTGCGCACCAGCCTCATCACCGGCCTGCCCTATGAGGACGAGGCCGCCTTCGAGGAGCTGTGCGGCTTTTTGGGGGAGCAGAAGCTCCAGCGGGTGGGGGCCTTTGCCTACTCCCCGGAGGAGGGCACCCCTGCGGCGAAGATGCTCAACCGGGTGGACACCGAGGAGGCCAAGCGCCGGGCGGAGCTGGTGATGGAGGTGCAGTCCCAGGTCATGGACCAGTTCAACGACAGCCGCATGGGCGACACCGTGGAGGTGCTGTGCGACGGGTGGGACGGCCAGTCCATGAGCTATGTGGGCCGCAGCTACGCCGAAAGCCCCGGCATCGACGGCAATATTTATTTCACATCCGATCAGCCCGTGGAAGCGGGAGATTTTGTCCGTGTGCGCATCACCGGGGCCATGGACGGCGAGCTTACCGGTGAACGAACGGAGGAATGAACCATGCCCATGAATACCGCCAACAAACTGACCCTGGCCCGGGTGTTTCTGATCCCGGTGTTCCTGGTCATTGCCTACTGGGGCTTCCCCGGCAGCCGCTATGTGGCCCTGGCCGTTTACATCGTGGCCTGCCTGACGGACCTGCTGGACGGGTACATTGCCCGGCATTATAACCAGGTGTCGGACTTCGGCAAGTTTGCCGATCCCCTGGCGGACAAGTGCCTGGTGATGGCGGCCCTGTGCTGGTTCGTGGAAACCGGCGATATGGTGGGCTGGGTGCTGGCCGCAGTGCTGCTGCGGGAGTTCGCCGTGTCCGGCATGCGGCTCATCGCCGTGGAGAAGGGCCGGGTCATCGCCGCAGGCTGGTCCGGCAAGGTAAAGACCGCCAGCACCATGGTGTGCATCTGCCTGATGCTGTTCGGCATTCCCCACTGGCTGAACCTGGCGTGCCAAGGGGTGATCCTGGTGACCACCGTCTACTCCGGCGTGGAGTATTTCGTGAAAAACTGGGACGTGTTCTCCGAAAAGTGAAAAACAGATTCCCGGGCCCAATGGACCCGGGAATTTTCTGCGCCAAAATTTTACATAGATTTTACTTACTCATTACAACGGATTTGACAAAGGCCCTGTATACTGAGAAGTGTAAAAGAGCGTGTGTCAAAATGTAAAAACGACGAATAGAGGGAGTAACATCTATGACTATTTTCAATGCGCTGACGCTGGTGGGCGGGCTGTGTCTGTTCCTGTTCGGCATGAACCTGATGGGCCAGGCCCTGGAACGCCGGGCCGGCGGCAAGCTGCGGACCCTGCTGGATAAGATGACCAGCCGGGTGTTCGTGGGCTTCCTGACGGGCCTGGGCATCACCGCCATTATCCAGAGCTCCTCCGCCACCACGGTGATGGTGGTGGGCTTCGTGAACTCGGGGCTGATGACCCTGCGCCAGGCCATCAACGTCATCATGGGCGCCAATGTGGGCACCACCGTCACCGCGTGGCTGCTGAGCCTGGCGGGCATCGACAGCGGCAGCACCTGGGTGCAGCTGCTGAAGCCCTCGTCCTTTACCCCGGTGCTGGCCTTGATCGGCATCATCTTCTATATGTTCTGCAAGTCCGACAAGAAAAAGGACACCGGCACCATCCTGCTGGGCTTCGCCACCCTGATGTTCGGCATGGAGACCATGAGCGGGGCCGTGTCCGGCCTGAAGGACGTGCCGGAGTTCACCCAGCTGTTCCTGATGTTCCGCAATCCCATTCTGGGCGTGCTGGTGGGCGCGGTGCTGACGGGCATCATCCAGTCCTCCTCCGCCTCCGTGGGCATTCTGCAGGCCCTGTCCGTTACCGGCGGCGTCAGCTACGCCGCTGCCATCCCCATCATCATGGGCCAGAACATCGGCACCTGCGTCACGGCCATGCTGTCCTCCGTGGGCACCAACAAAAACGCCCGCCGGGCCGCCGTGGTGCACCTGATGTTCAACGTCATCGGCGTGGTGGTGCTGCTGACCCTGTTCTGCATCGTCAAGGCCGTCTTTGCCCCGGCGATTCTGGACCGGCCCGCCACCATGTACGGCATCGCCATCGCCCACTCGGTGTTCAACATCCTGTGCACCGCCATGCTGCTGCCTGCCGGAAACCTGCTGGAAAAGCTGGCCATCCGGCTGGTGCCCGACGCCCAGCGCCGGGAGGAGACGTCCGAGCTGGACGCCCGCCTGCTGGCCACCCCCGCCCTGGCCCTGGGCCAGGCCCGGAACGTGGCCGGGGAGATGGCCGCCTGCGCCGTCCGCGCCCTGGAAAACGCCCTGACCTCCCTGACTGGCTACACCCCGGAGCTGGCCCGGTCCATCCGGGAGGACGAGGAGCGCTGCGACCACTATGAGGACATCATCGGCACCTATCTGGTGCAGCTGAGCAGCCACTCCCTGTCGGACAGCGAGAGCCAGGAGTCCACGGAGCTGCTGAAAACCATCGGCGATTTCGAGCGCATATCCGACCACGCCGTCAACGTGCTGGAGTCGGCGGAGGAGCTGCAGAGCAAGGGACTGTCCTTCTCTCCGGCGGCCATGGCGGAGTATGAGACCCTGGCCCGGGCCATCCGGGAGATCCTGCACCTGTCCCTGGACAGCTTCCGCCAGAACGACGCCGCCCGGGCCGCCCGGGTGGAGCCCCTGGAGCAGGTCATCGACAAGCTGAAGGAGGAAATGCGCACCCGCCACATCCTCCGCATGCGGCAGGGACAGTGCAGCATCGAGGCGGGCTTCGTGTGGGCGGACGGGCCGCTTCCGGGACTATGCCCAGACCTACCGCCTGCCGGAGGGAGAATAAGAAAAAACACCCAAGCGTAAAGCAAGGCCCCCGGCAGCGCCGGGGGCCTTGTCTGCGCAAAAAAAGCTTTCTATTTGGGGGCTTTTCCTGTATAATATATATTTGCGGGCCTTTTGACAGGCCATATGAAGGGAGAGACCCATGAAACGATATCGCGTGCAGGCCCTGTGCCTGCTGCTGGCGGCGGCGCTGGCCCTGACCGGGTGCGCCGCCCGCCGGGGGGAGGAGGACACCGGCAAATTGCAGGTGCCGGGTGGAGCCATACCTGCTGGTAACGGCGGGCCGTGAGGCCCACAGCTTTGAGCCCACGCCCCTGGACGTGATCCGCATTTCCCAGGCGGACGTGTTCATCTGCAACGGCGGCGAAAGCGAGACCTGGGTGGACGACATCCTGGACGCCGCCGGGGAGAGCATCGGCTCCGTGGTGCACATGATGGACCACGCCCACGTCCTGGGGGAGGAGTTCTCCGAGGGCATGCAGGGCGGTCACGATCACGACGAACACGCCCATGACGAGCATGACGGCCACGACCACGACGGCCATGAGGAGGAGATTGAGTACGACGAGCACATCTGGACCTCCCCCCGCATCGCCATGGACCTGTGCCGGGTCATCGCCGACACCCTGGCCCAGGCGGACCCCGCCCACGCCCAGGAGTATCAGGACCGGCTCGCGGCCTATCTCCGGGAGCTGACGGACCTGGACCGGGCCTTCCGGGACACGGTGGAGGCCGGGCAGCGGCATCTGCTGGTGTTCGGCGACCGGTTCCCGCTGCTGTATTTCTGCCGGGAGTACGGCCTGGACTACCGGGCGGCCTTCCACGGCTGCTCCGGGGACACGGAGCCGTCCCTGGCTACGCTGAAATACCTCATCGACAAGGTGCGGGCAGAGAACATCCCGGTGGTGTACACCATCGAGCTCAGCAGCCAAAAGGTGGCCAACGCCATTGCCGAGACCACCGGGGCCCGGGTGCTGACCTTTCACTCCTGCCAGACCCTGACCCGGCAGGAGTTCGACGGGGGCGAGACGTATCTGTCCCTGATGTGGAAAAATGTGGACGTACTGAAGGAGGGGTTGGCATGAGCGAACAGAAGGTGCTCATAGACTGCCGTGACGCGGCCCTGGGCTACGAGGGCCGCCCCATCTGGGAGCATCTGACCTTTCAGGTGCGCCGGGGGGATTATCTGTGCATCGTGGGGGACAACGGCTCCGGCAAGTCCACCCTGCTCAAGAGCATGCTGGGCCTGCTGCGGCCCCTGTCCGGGGAGATCCGCCTGGACGAAAGCCTCCGCCGGGGGGCCATCGGCTATCTGCCCCAGCAGACCCGGGCACAGAAGGACTTTCCCGCCACCGTCAGCGAGGTGGTGCTGTCCGGCTTTCTCAGCGCCCGGGGGTGGAAATTCTTCTATACCCCGGCCCAGAAGTCTCAGGCCCTGCAGCACATGGGCAAGCTGGGCATTCTGGAGCTGAAGGACAAGTGCTATCGGGAGCTGTCCGGCGGCCAGCAGCAGCGGGTGCTGCTGGCCCGGGCCCTGTGCGCGGCAGGGGACCTGCTGGTGCTGGACGAACCGGTGACGGGCCTGGACCCCGCCGCCGCCGACGACCTGTACCGCACCCTGCGCTATCTCAACCGCACCGAGGGCATGGCCGTGGTGATGGTGACCCACGACATCCGCAGCGCCCTGCGGGACGCCGCCGCCATCCTCCACGCCGGGCGGGACCAGTGGTTCCTGGGCACTCCCGGGGAGTATCTGGCCTCCCCCTACGGAAAACGCTTCGGAGGTGACCTGTCATGAGCCTGCTGCTGGAAATGTTTACCTATCCCTTCATCGTCCGTGCCTTCGTGGTGGGCATCCTGGTGTCCCTGTGCGCGGCGCTGCTGGGGGTGCCGCTGGTGCTCAAGCGGTATTCCATGATCGGCGACGGATTGAGCCATGTGTCCTTCGGAGCGCTGTCCATTGCCGTGGCCTGCGGATGGGCTCCGCTGCCGGTGTCCATCCCGGTGGTGATCCTGGCGGCTCTGGGCCTGCTGCGGCTGACGGAGCGAAGCCGCATGGGGGCCGATGCCGCCATTGCGGTGGTGTCCGCCTCGTCCCTGGCCGCAGGCGTCATCGTCACCAGTCTCACCACCGGCATGACCACGGACGTGGACAGCTATATGTTCGGCTCCATCCTGGCCATGGACCGGGCGGACGTGGCCCTCAGCGCCGGGCTGTCGGCGGCGGTACTGCTGCTGTTCGTGCTGTTTTACCACAAGCTGTTTGCCATCACCTTTGACGAGAGCTTTTCCCGGGCCACCGGCGTCCGGGTGGGGCTGTACAACACGTTCCTCTCCGTGCTGACGGCCCTGACCATTGTGCTGGGTATGCGGATGATGGGCGCCATGCTCATCTCCAGCCTGGTGATCTTCCCGGCTCTTTCCGCCATGCGGGTGAGAAAGAGCTTTCGGGGTGTGGTGATCCTGGCGGGCATTCTGGCGGTGGCCTGCTTCTGCCTGGGGCTTACGGCGTCGTACCTGCTGAGCACCCCCGTAGGGGCCACCGTGGTCATCGCCGACCTGCTGGCATTTCTGATCTGCTGCGTCATCGGGAAAAAATAAAAAACAACATCCGGACCCTCGCATGGGTGCTCATAAGACAGTAATTCTAAAAATTACGATTATGGCATCTGTCAGGC
>OBAG01000654.1_pt1 | contig 28428 bp, 27 predicted proteins | sample 1517701 | NCBI WGS metagenome assembly OBAG01 (sample SAMN04571702, study PRJEB22368) | human gut metagenome | biome: human gut; material: stool | host: Homo sapiens | place: Luxembourg | collected 2012-09-07 | reverse complement strand
CCGCCACTGAGCCACGGATGGCGAATTGGCGGCGGTTGCGTTCGGTATCTATTTGTATATCAGAACATTTAGTTCTTCTTAGTTACAATACATCTGATATTTCTGAAATGAAATATAGGCAGTACGTAATCACTATATGCCCGCCCAATAGAATTAGGAGGACAAAAAATGAGTAAGAAATTAGTCGCATATTTTAGTGCAAGTGGAATTACAAGAAACGTTGCAAAGATGATAGCAGAGGCAGCGGGCGCGGACCTGTACGAGATCACGCCGAAGGAAGCCTACACAAAGGCAGACTTAAACTGGATGGATAAGAAATCAAGAAGCAGCGTAGAGATGACAGACAAGAAGATTCGACCGGAAATCACAGACACTGACGCGAAGATTTCAGAGTATGACGAGATATTCCTTGGATTCCCAATCTGGTGGTACGTAGCACCAACGATCATCAACACATTCCTGGAGAAGTATGATTTCACAGGCAAGAAGATTGTGCTGTTCGCAACATCCGGCGGAAGCGGATTCGGAAACACCGTAAAGGAATTGCAGCCATCCGCACCGGGTGCACAGTTTGTCGAGGGCAGGCTGCTCAACCATGCAAATAAGAAGGAAATCGAAGAACTGGTAACAGAATTTTAGGAAGGATAAGAACATGGCAAAGATTACACAGACAGCAGGCAGAAATGCACTCGGAGAATTTGCTCCGCAGTTTGCACATTTTAACGATGATGTATTATTTGGAGAGAACTGGAACAACGAGGATATTGATGTCAAGACACGAAGCATCATTACGGTAGTCGCACTTATGGCACAGGGAATCACAGGTTCTTCCCTGAAATTCCATTTGCAGAATGCGAAAGCACATGGCGTGACACAGAAGGAAATTGCTGCGATCATCACCCATGTAGCATTTTACGCAGGATGGCCAAATGGTTGGGCTGTATTCAATCTGGCAAAGGAAGTCTGGGATGTTGATGAGGGCGATCTGCCTTACGAAGATCCAGCGATGCGTGCGCATGCAAAGGAAATGGTATTCCCAATTGGACAGCCAAACGATGCATTTGCACAGTATTTCATCGGACAGAGTTATCTGGCATCGGTATCCACCAGTCAGGTTGGAATCTTCAATGTCACATTTGAGCCGGGCTGCAGGAACAACTGGCATATCCATCATGCAAAGAGCGGTGGCGGACAGATTCTTGTATGCGTAGCCGGACGTGGATATTATCAGGAAGAGGGCAAGGAAGCAGTCGAATTGAAACCGGGTGACTGTATCAATATTCCGGCAGAGGTTAAGCATTGGCATGGTGCCGCACCGGATAGCTGGTTCAGCCATCTGGCAGTGGAAGTACCGGGCGAGGAGACATCCAATGAGTGGTGCGAGCCGGTAACAGACGAGGAATATGGTAAGTTGAAATAAAAACATTTAGGATTGCAGGAGGGGTTATACATGGAGTACGCAAAACTTGGAAATACCGATATTGAAGTATCGAAGCTTTGCATCGGATGCATGAGCTTCGGAAAAGCAGGTACAATGCATGACTGGACACTGGATGCGCAGGAAAGCGAGAAGGTGATCAAGCATGCGTTGGATCTTGGTATCAATTTCTTTGATACTGCAAACTGTTATTCCGCAGGAACCAGTGAAGAATATCTGGGACAGGCACTGAAAAAGAATGTGGCACGTGATAAGGTTGTGATCGCATCGAAGGTGTATTTCAATGAGGGTAGACTGTCAAAGGCAGCGATTGAGCGGGAAATCGACGGTTCCCTAAAAAGGCTTGGAACCGACTATCTGGATTTGTATATCATTCACCGGTTTGATTTTGATACTCCGATCGAGGAGACGATGGAAGCACTGGATGGTCTTGTAAAGGCTGGAAAGGTGCGTGCAATCGGTGCATCTGCGATGTATGGATATCAGTTTTATAATATGCAGCTTGCCGCAAAAGAGCGGGGACTGACACCGTTTGCTACGATGGAGAATCATTACAATCTTCTTTACCGGGAGGATGAGCGCGAGTTGATTCCAATCTGTAAGCAGATGAATGTTGCGCTGATGCCGTACAGTCCGCTTGCTGCCGGGCATCTGTCAAGACCTGTGTGGAATACAGATTCTTTGCGGAGTCAGACCGACCGTGTTGCACATGGAAAGTATGACCGGATGGAAGAACAGGATATGAAGGTGGTTGCCAGAGTGCATGAGCTCTCAGAAAAACACAATTGCAAGATGTCACAGATTGCTCTTGCATGGCAGTGGGCAAAGGGCGTGACAGCACCAATCGTCGGAGTAACGAAGACTGCATACTTGGATGATGCAGCAGGTGCGCTCGATGTGAAGCTTTCCGCAGAGGACGTGGCTTACCTGGAAGAGATGTATGTGCCACATCCAGTCGTTGGAGCTATCAAAGAAAATCCGGCACAGGGCGTTGTGCTGTTGGATGAGAAAAAGTAATTATTTCCCAACCACCAGCGCAAAATATCCCCAATCCCAGATCGGGGATGCAAAACTATTTTCCAGATATTCGCGGATATCCGCATCTTCATAACCGGTCATGCGCGACAGGATTACGATATAGTCACGGACGGTTTCGTAAGAAAGATGATTTGCTCCTTCGGCAGAGCAGAGAAGAAAAAGGCTCTGCCGGATGGATGCATATTCCATGGCAATCCATTCGAGATGTAACAACATATCGTCGATCGTATCCTCCGGCATAAGCAGGTCGGAGAATATTTCGTTTGCCACATAGTTCCGAAACAGAATATCGTAGGTATGTAATTGCTTATTAAAATCGATAAGTCTCTCATCGTCTGGTACAGTGAATTGTTCTGCGAGCGTAATCAGTGGATTCAAGTACGGCGCGTACAAGCCTTCCCCGATATAATTTACAGATAGATCCTGTAACAGCTCATTGCATTCCATCCATGTGTCCGCAGCCGGAAGTTCTACGTCGTGGATAGCTGCACGAAGCTCTGACAGCGAAGAAAGTGAGAAATATTCAGTTACCTTTGCTATGGTAATCGGAGCGTTTTTTGCCAGTTCAGATAGAATATAAAAGCTTTCTAATAAAGCTTCTTCGATAGAAATATTCGTATCCTGAATCAGATCCATGATCGAAGCGCGGATCAAAAAGAGTGCGTCCGGATCAGACACCTGTGGGAAATCCAGCAGCGTATCTCTCCACAGATCAATCACTGCCGGACAGCATGGCATGAGCATCCCTTCCTTGTGGTTGTGAAAGGTATGATATTCCCGCGGGAAGGTTGCACACGTTTCTGAGAGCACAGAATCTCCGTAGGCAGACACCAAGCGGCACAGCTTGGCGTCATCTAAGAAAGGACAGCGATGCATCGCGTCTAATCCGATTACGTGCTGCCCGTCTTTCTTCGTTGTGTAGGCACTTAAATTCTTACGGCACTCCGGTACGTTATCCGGCGGAAGAAGCTTCTTCCAGCGGCGGTTTGTGTCTGCATCGACTGCGATTTTCCACTCTTTACAACAGGTGATCGGACATTTGTCCGCAATACAGGTAAATTTGTTATAATAATCCGGCGTTAACATGTGTGATTTTAATTCTCCGTTTCTGTATTCAAAGCCAATATCGGCTGATCGTCTAACATAGCGAAATCATTATAAATGAAAAATGAATATAGGACAATATGCGGTTGACAATTCCGGAAAGCAGCCATATATTATAATCGATTTTGTATGTGTCTTATATGCATTTTCGTGGAAATTTGGTGGTATGCATGATTCTATATGTGTAAAATTGTGCTAAAATAGAAGACACGTATAGAGAATGGAGGAAATAGCATGAACGAGAATATGAAAAAAAGAAATGAGGTTCTGGCACAGACCGTTATCAAAGGATTGGAATCCCGGAACATGACCGGTTACTATGCAGCAGATAAGGGAGAAGCTTTGAAGCTGGCACTGGAGATAATCGGCGAGGGCAGCTCCGTTGCGATGGGTGGTTGTCAGAGCGCACACGAGATTGGTCTGGTGGATGCCTTGCAGGCAGGAAATTATAATTACATAGATCGTTCGCAGATGACGCCGCGTGAGGGATTGCTGGCAGCATATGATGCAGATGTATTCTTATCGAGCGCCAATGCGATGACGAACGATGGCATCATCGTAAATATCGATGGAAATTCCAACCGTGTGTCCTGTATCGCACAGGGACCGAAGCGGGTGTTATTTATCGTGGGAATGAACAAGGTCTGTTCCGATCTTGATGAGGCGATGAAGCGTGCCAGAAATGTGGCAGCTCCGGTGAACGCCCAGCGGTTTGATGTGAAGACACCGTGCAAGGTCACAGGCAGATGTTCGGATTGTAAGTCTCCGGATACACTCTGCTGTCAGTTCCTGATTACAAGGTTCTCACGTCATGAGGGAAGAATTCATGTGATTTTAGTAAACGATACACTTGGATATTAATGCATTTGCCAGGAATTTATGAGAGGAAATTATTATGCAGAAAAATACGTTAGAAGGGAAAGCCAAAACAAAAAACGGGATTAAACGGTTATGTTTTTGTGCCGTGTGTATTTTGCTTGAAGTTATATTTATAGTCTCCATGATAACAAGACTGAACGAATATGCAGAGATTGTAAATCTTCTGACACGTTTGCTTGGAACAATCCTTGTATTGGCATTATATGCGTCAGATCAGACCTCATCCATGAAGATGCCGTGGATTATTCTGATACTGATATTCCCGATCATGGGTGTTGCGTTATATCTGCTGATTGGTTTAAATGGTGGCACACGGAAGATGCGCAAACGGTATGAGAAAATCGACAGCCGCCTTTTCCCATTGATTCCGGCTAACAGAGATAATCTGGAAAGATTACGTTTGCAACTCCCCAAAGCCGGAAGTATCTCCACGTATATACAGAGAAATTCAAGCTATCCGGTGTACCGGAATACAGATATCACATATTATGATGAAGCAATCAAGGGGCTTCATGCGCAGCTTGCAGATCTGGCGAAGGCAGAACATTTTATCTTTATGGAATATCATGCAATCGAGGATGCGGAAGCGTGGCATATGGTACAGGAAGTATTGGAAGACCGCGTAAAGGCGGGAGTGGAAGTCCGCGTATTCTATGATGATATGGGGTCAATTGGATTTATCAATACAGATTTTATTAAAAAGATGGAAAAAGTCGGTATCCGGTGCAGAGTGTTTAATCCATTTACCCCTGGATTAAATATGTTTTTAAATAACCGGGATCATCGTAAGATTACGGTGATTGACGGTAAGGTAGGATTTACCGGAGGGTATAATCTCGCAAATGAGTATTTTAATATGACCCAGCCATACGGTATGTGGAAGGATACAGGTATTCGTTTGGAAGGAGATGCGGTAAAATCCCTGACCGTGACGTTTCTGGAGATGTGGAACGCCGTGAGTGACAAGGATGCGGATGATGTGGATGTTGAGAAATACCTTACACCGTCCGGCTACCGGGCAAGACAGGCTGGCTTCGTGCAGCCGTATGCAGATATTCCAACCGATGATGAACAGGTTGGAGAGGAAGTCTATATCAGTATCATAAATAAAGCAGAGAAATACTGCTGGTTTATCACACCTTATCTCATTATCACGGATGAGATGACACATGCATTATGTCTGGCAGCAAAGAGGGGCGTGGATGTACGGATTGTCACGCCGGGAATTCCGGATAAGAAGCTGATTTACAACGTTACGCGTTCGTTTTATCACGGATTGGTTAAGCATGGAGTGCGGATCTATGAGTGGACACCGGGATTTTGCCATGCGAAAATGAGTGTGGCAGATGATTGTATGGCAACCTGCGGAACAATCAATCTGGATTACAGGAGCCTGTATCATCATTTTGAGAACGGCTGTTTCATAGTTGACAATCCTGCTGTATTATCTATCCGGCATGATCTGGAGAAAACGATGCAGGAGAGCAGGGAAGTGACAGAAAAATATTGTTCCGGACGCAGTGCGTATCTGCGTCTGGGACAATTATTCATGCGGTTATTTGCAGGACTGTTGTAGAAGTATTTTACAGGAATTTATCCAGTTCTGTTTCCACCTGTTTTTTCTTTTTAATCTTTGGATGGTCGATGATTGTGCCTCTGGCAACCACCATATCTACGTTGCGGAGCGCGCGCAGATCATCCAGAGGATTCTTCGCAGTGACAATCAGATCGGCTGCTTTCTTCTTTTCAATCGAACCTGTGATATCGCTGATTCCGGCTGTGGCATGAGTGAACATGTATATTTACATTTTGAATACACCTGTGCTATACTGTGCGCAGAAAATTTGTGTGAATTTTTCTAATGAATATTTTCGTCACACCCATTTGTTTGGGTGTGACTTTTTTATTTTGGAAAGGAGCTGGTACTATGGAAACGGATAACAAAATGGGACAGGAACCGATAAATAAGCTGATTTTGCAGATGTCCATGCCGCCGTTATTCTCTATGTTTTTGCAGTATTCATACAATCTGGTGGATAGTATGTTTGTTGCAAAAATCAATGAGCAGGCGTTGGCAGCAGTTTCGTTGTCTTTCCCGATTACAACTTTGATGAATGCGTTGTCTATCTGGCTTGGCGTCGGTGTGAATGTACGCATAGCCAGTTATCTCGGACAGAAAAGGCAGGAGAAGGCAGACCGCGTAGCAACACTTGGATTGATTGTCTCTGTGATTCTTGGAATATGCGTGAACCTGTTCGTGCTTGCAATCATGAAGCCGTACTATCGTGCCTTTACAAATGATGCGCAGATATTCTTCTATGGCATGACCTATATGCAGATATGTGCATTTATGCAGATCCCGAATATGGTGCATATTCTAATTCAGAAAGAGTTGCAGGCGACCGGAAATATGCTTGCTCCAATGTGGTTTCAGATTGCGGGAGTTGTATTTAATTTTATATTTGATCCGTTGTTGATCTTCGGGATTGGACCATTCCCGAAAATGGGAATCGCAGGAGCGGCACTTGCCACGGTGCTTGGATATACTTTATCTATGTTGATCGCATTGGTTATGATTCTGTTTACGAAGCAGAAGGTGCGTTTGCAGTTCCAGGGATTCCGCTTTGAGGGGAAGATGTTAGGTGATGTGTTTGCCAGCGGACTGCCGTCCTTTATCATGAATGCGCTGGGATCATTTATGGTGACCTTTGTAAATATATTTCTGGTTGCATATTCAGACACTGCAGTGGCGTTCTTCGGCGCGTATTTCAAGGTGCAGCAGCTGATTGTTATGACAGTAAATGGTCTGATTCAGGGATGTCTGCCGATTATGAGCTTCAATTATGGTGCGGGAAAGAAGGATCGGTTACAGCAGTCGTATCGTAGTGGAAGAAAGATTGCGACATGCATGATGGCAGTTGGAACATTGTTGGTGTTGGTTTTCCCCAATCAGATATTAGCGCTGTTTTCTGCATCAAAAGCTATGCGGGAGTTCGGCATTCCAGCTATGCGGATTATGGCAATCGGATTTATATTCAGTGGGATTTCAACGATGGCTGCTACCTATGCGCAGGCGACGAACAAACTGATACAGAGTATTGTGATTCAATTGCTGCGGCAGGCAGTTCTGCTTCTTCCGGTTATGTGGATCTGCAATTTGTTATTCCATATATGGGGAATCTGGATTGCGTTTCCAATTACCGAGATAGTCGTTATGATTGTATCCATACTGATTGTAAAAAGTGATAAAATATCGCGATAAGCAAAATTCATTTTGGTACTTGATTCATAAAGATCAATCTGTTAGAATACATATATAAAAAGGGAGTAGCTTGCCGGTCGCGGTTCACTTCTTCGTCAAGACAGTTATTGAAACATATAACTCGGAAAGTGATGAAATAGCGAGACTTTTACTGTTTACGCAGTAGGAGTCTCTTTTTTTATACCTACTGCAAAATAAAACAAAGAAAGAGAGGTAGAAAGGATGTTCTTGAAGGTTGTTATTTTGTTGGTAGGTTTTTTGTTTCTTGTGAAGGGGGCAGACTGGTTTGTGGAGGGGGCGGCGAGTATCGCGAAGAAGCTCGGGATTCCGCAGCTTATCATCGGTCTGACGATTGTAGCGATGGGAACGAGTATGCCGGAGGCGGCGGTTAGTATCACGGCGGCGCTGCAGAAGAATGCGGGAATCACGATTGGAAATATCGTGGGAAGTAATATCTTGAATGTTCTGATCATTCTTGGTGTGACAGCGGTGATCACGAATGTAGCGATCCAGACGTCAACGTTTCGTTATGAGATACCATTTATGATGGTAGTAACGATTATACTACTGGTATTTGGAATAACCGGTGGGGAAGTGACATTCGTAGAAGGTATTATTTTCTGGGTTTTGTTCCTGTTATATATTGGTTATCTGTTTGTGATGGCGAAGAAAGGAACCAATGAGGAAGAAGGCGAAACAAAGGATTACCCGGTATGGAAATGTATTCTTTTCATGGTGATCGGTGGTGTGCTCGTTGTAAAGGGAAGCGATTTCGCGGTCAGCGGAGCATCTGCAATCGCGCGGTATTTCGGTATGAGCGAGCGGTTTATCGGACTTACGATTGTAGCACTTGGCACCTCACTTCCGGAGCTTGTGACATCTGTCACAGCAGCGCGGAAAGGAAATGCGGGAATCGCAATCGGAAATATCGTGGGTAGCAATATTTTCAATATCTTGTTCGTAATCGGTACAACTGCACTCATCTGTACAGTGCCATTTGAGAGCAAATTCATCATAGATACGATCATTGCGGTTGTGGTTGGTGCGATCTTGTGGATCGGAACATATAAGCATAAGGAGCTGCGGCGTCCATGCGGCATCTTCATGCTGCTATGTTATGTGGCGTATTTCGTGTATCTGTGTATGATGTAAAGGATGTGTGTTGGGGAAATTCTTTTTCTTTGACTTTTTCTCCCCAATAAAAGTATGTATATAGCAAGCTGGTTGGGGGGATTTTTCGTAATTCGAAAAATCCCCCCAATGATAATTGTTAATCTGGTAATTTCACTGGGTGAAAAAATCTAATTTCAAAAAATTTCCCCAAACCCACCAATAAAGATGAGAGATAGTTGGGTAAAAAAGTGGCAATCAGCAAAAGTCACCCAACAGCAGTCAACAATATCCCCAAATTCATGCAAAAACCACACTGCAACAGTCATCTATATCAACCAATTTATACAAAAACGTACACTATGCGAATAAAAAACAAAAAACATTCGCAAAACCTCTTGACAAATAAGTTAGTTAGAACTAACATATATGCGAATAAAATAACAAAAATGTTCGCATATAGCAGGGAGGACGCAGAATGTTTATAGAAGGAAAAAATCTGGTGAAGAAATACGGAAAGGGAGAAGCCACGGTGTTCGCGCTCGATCATACCGAGTTTGGAATCGAGAAGGGCGAGATCGTTGTGATCTTAGGTCCGAGTGGAAGTGGTAAAAGTACATTGCTGAATATACTTGGTGGTCTGGATAAGGTGACCGAGGGTAGCATGCTGGTAGATGGAACGGACTTGGAGAAAATGTCTGCCAAAGAGCTGGAGCTATATCGGAGAGAGAAGCTTGGATTTGTATTTCAGTCCTACAATCTGACACCGGATCTGACCGTGCGTGAGAATATTGAGATGACAGCAGAGCTTGTGCAGGAGCCGCTCAGTACCGACACACTGATCGAAGAGCTCGGACTGAAGAAGTATGAGACACATTTTCCAAAGGAACTTTCCGGTGGTCAGCAGCAGCGTGTCGCCATCGCACGGGCAATGGTGAAGAAGCCGGATATCCTTCTCTGCGACGAGTTAACCGGTGCGCTTGATACGAAATCCTCAAAGGATGTATTGCAGCGTGTACAGAAAATGAATGATACTTATAAGACAACGGTCGTGATTATTACACACAACCTGAACATCGCCGGAATGGCAGACCGGATCATCAAGATCACGGATGGCAAGGTTGTATCCAATCAGAAGAATGTAGATAAGAAACGAGTAGAGGAGATGGAGTTGTAATATGACGATCAATAAGAGAGCTGGGCGCAGCATAAAGAAAAACATCGCGTTTTATATTATCAGTATCATTCTTACGATGCTGACATCTATGGTGATTGTCGCGGCTGTGTCAACCGGACACACGTTGACAAAGGTTGTGGATGATTTCGTGAAGGACTATAAGGCGGAGGATGCAGAGTTTGTCACCTATCAGCCATTGTCCGATGCAGATATGGAGAAGCTCGAACAGGAATATGATGTGATACTGGAACACAGCCGGTATAAGGATGTAAATGTGGAAAGTGGGGATTTAAAAGGAGCTACGATCCGTGTATTCCCGATGCCGGAGAAGCTGAACCTCTGTGAGGTGCGGGACGGACACGAACCGGGCGATGGAGAGGCACTTCTGACACAGGATTTTGCGGATGTGCATGATATCAAAGTAGGAGATACGATTTCTCTTGGGGCGTATGATTATAAAGTATCTGCATACACGACGAAGGCAGATTATATCTACATGCTTGAGAAGCTGTCCGGCTATATTGACAGTGAGAAATTCGCACTTGTCGTGGTCGATCGCAAGGAGTATGACAAGATTGAGGCGGATGAGGCAAGCTATTATTCTATCAAATACAACAAGGATAATTCCAAGGAGGTGCGGGAGAAGTTAAATGCGGATTACGTGATTGCAAGCTATATGGCGGCAACCACGAACACGCGAATCTCCATGCCGGTCAACGAGGGAGATGCCGTTACGAATATGGCGACCATGTATGCGCCGGTTATGTTCATCATTATTATCACACTTGTCGTTATGGTACTTGGAAGAAATATCAGACAGGAACAGTATCTGCTTGGAACATTTCAGGCACTTGGATTTTCCAAGAAGCAGATCATAAGACATTATATGCGGTATGGTGTACTGCCGGGCGTCGTCGGAAGTGTGCTTGGAGTGATTGTGTCCGTTCCGCTGACAGGAGTACTGTGCAGATTCTATATCGAATATGATTTTGAAAAGCTTACTTATACACCGACCTACGATGTATCATCGATCGTTGTGGCGCTGGTTGTACCGACTGTTCTTTACTGTGCGGCTATCGCAATTCAGGCGGCAAAGCTCTTGAAGAAGTCACCGGTTGATCTCTTGAGAAACACAGGAAAAGATACGAAGACAGTCGGTGTGATGAAGAAGAGCCGTGCAAAGACACAGACAAAGATGCGGGTGCGGAGCGTGATCGGACATCCGGGAAGAAGCATTGTAACGGCATTTGGTGTGGCTGTCGCTGCGTTCTGTATTCTGACAGGATTTATTATGAAAGACAGCCTGGATACACTGATGCACGGCGGACTTACAAGCTCTATTAAGTACGAATATCTGTATCGGTTAAATGCGTTGGAGAAAGGCACACCGGAGCAGGGCGAGGCGTTGTTCCAGAATTACTATGAGGTAGAGGGAAAAACAGTACAGCTTTGTGCACAGGGAATCAGCAAGGATTCGAGATATTTCCCGGACAAGACGGACAGTGGGGACGTGCTTGATCTGGACAAATATTATCTGACAAGTGCGGCTGCACAGACCTATGGTATAAAGACAGGTGATACGCTTACCTTCAGCAATATTGCCGACCTGAAAGAGCATAAGGTAACAATCAGTGGTATCGTGGCGGACAACACGCATTGCTATCTGTACACAGGAAGAGAAAATGCAACGGCGCTGGCAGATGTAGACAGTGATGTCTATAACTGCATCATAAGCAAGGATGCATTGTCACTCGACAAAGACCGCGTGGCAAGCGAGACAACAATGACTGTTACGGCAGACACGATGGAGAATATGATGGGACCGATGCATGCAATCATGGTTATATTTGAGATCGTAGGTGTTGTGCTTGGCGTATTTGTGCTGTATCTGATTATTAACATGATCGTGGCAGAAACAGCAACCAATATTTCGGTTATGAAGGTACTTGGTTTCAGCCAGAAAGAGATTTCAAACCGGGTATTGAATGTCAATCATATTCTGGTATGCATCGGATATTTGATTGGAATCCCGGCTGCATATATGTTTGTCAAGGTCGGTTATTCGGATACGATCGAGAATTATGGTATGCTGTTGTCACCGGTTCTCACAGCCAGAACGTTGGTGATCGGTTTCGTACTTACATGGGTAGTCTATGAGATTTCCCTTCTTCTCCAGAAGAAAAAAATATCAAGGATTGACATGGTGGAAGCTTTGAAGGAAAATAACAGAAACGAGTAGATTTCTTCAGAAGCTTTTTGGGAGGATACAGATGGCAAAACGGGTATTTACGGAGGAAGAACGGGCAGAGTATAGAGAGAAAATGCTGGATGCAGGGTTTGATTTGTTGAAGCAGTATGGAATGACACATATGTCGGTTGCCAAGATCACCGAGGCAGCCGGCATCGGTGTAAGTACGTTCTATAATTTCTTCTCGTCGAAGGAAGAATATGTGTATGAGGTTCTGCAATACCGGAGAAGAAAGATTCCGGAGCTGATCCGGATTGCATTAAATGGCAAGGAAAAGGCTGGTCCGGCAGAGACGCGCACGTATCTGAAGATGATGATCGACGAGCGGTACAGTGTATTTCCAAGTCTGACACCGGAGGATGAGAAGCGTCTACTGGAGATGCTTCCGGAACAGGTAAGACCGGATCTGCAGAAAGAGACCGAGACAAGTATTCAATTCTTCCGGCATATGGAAGGCATCCGACCGGATGTGAATATTCCACTTGTGGCGAATCTGATCAAGGTCTATGTGCTTGCCGCAGAGGGAAAAGAGATGCTGCACCAGACGGTGTACGAAGTGACGATGGATCGCATGCGGGATCTGATCTTGTATGAGATATTCGGAAGAACGGAATAAAGTTATGAAAAAGGAGCGATCAGCTCCTTTTTTTATGCCCTGAAAATAAGACTGACTTTTCCAGTTTCCCGGTTGTTATATATGAATGACAAAGGAATGAAAGGAAAGGTGCAGTATGAAGAAACAGGCAAGACACAAAAAGAAACAGAGCTACAAAGCGGTAGCGCGTGTACTCGTGACTTTGCTAATATTGATCACTGGTCTGATCGCGTACTATTCAATCCGTGGTGGAGATCGCACATTGCTCATGGTATTTCATTCGGAAAAGCAGGTGGCAGATACTTCGGGCGCATGGAATCTAATTCTTGTTGATCGGGATCATTACATTCCTGCCAATTATCAGGTGGAACTGACCGAATTATCCAATGGGGAAAAGGTGGATTCAAGGATCTATCTGGAGCTACAGCAGATGTTTGATGATGCAAGAGCGGCGGGACTTGCGCTGTTTGTGCGGGAAGGGTATCGGACAACAAAGGAGCAGCAACAGATCATGGACGATCGAATCAAAGAACATGAAAATCAGGGCTGCTCGAAGAAAGAGGCGAAGAAGAAAGCGGAGGAGTATGTTGCGATTCCGGGGACGAGCGAGCATCAGTTAGGACTCAGTGTGGATATCAACGCGGATACATCCAAATGTTCATCGGATGCTGTCTATCAGTGGCTGGATGAAAATGCATATAAGTACGGATTTGTGAAACGCTATCCAGAAGATAAGACAGACATTACATCCATCAACAACGAACCGTGGCATTACCGGTATGTGGGAAAGGATGCAGCAAGAACGATGAAGCAGGAAAATCTGTGTCTGGAAGAATATCTGATAAAATATAAATAAAACTGACTTTTCTGACGCATATGTTGTTATAGTAAGTGGGGATAGAAAAGAGGTGAGAGCGAGAATGGAGTCTACAAGCGATTTTCTGCTGGTGCACCGGGCGAGAGCCGGGGATGAGGAGGCATGTGAGAGACTGGTCAGGAAATATTATCCAAGCATTTATCAGTACTGTTTGCTGCATATATATGACACCTATGAAGCAGAGGATCTGACACAGGAAGTGTTTGTCAGAGCCTTTGCAAGCTTAGAACGATACAGGGAATATGGCAAAGTAAAAAATTATCTGTATACGATCGCCGGAAATGTAGTGAAAAACTATTACAAGAAGAAAAAGGATATTCTGTTAGATGAACTGCCGGAAGTGGAAACTGAAAACCGTGAGGAGACGGTTGATATCCGGCTGGATATCGAACAGGCGGTGCGGAAGCTGCCGGAGGAGCTGCGGGAAGTTGCGATTTTGTCGTTCTTTCAGGAGCTGAAGCAAAGAGAAATCGCAGAATTGCTCCAGATTAAGCTCTCATTGGTGAAATACCGGATTGGACGGGCGAAGGAGCTTTTGATCAAAGAATTGGAGGTGGAAGAATGAAAGCTTACAGACAACGGATACAGGAATATAGAGATTTCGTACAGCAGACATGTATACGGGAAGAAGCGGGGGCATGCACGATAAAGGTGTGTCAGGATATTCTGACAGAACAGGCACTCCAGATGGAATCAAAGAAGACATCGTATTTTGAATTCTTATATGAGCAGTCACGGTTCATCAAAAAAAGATGGTGGGTGTTGCAGGGCGGAGTGCTTCTGTATCTATGGCTGTGGCTGAGCAACAATGCCAACGACATGAAAGAGACAATGCGACTTATGGGAATTTTCGCAACGATGTTTGTGATTTTGATCGTTCCGGAAGTCTGGAAAAACCGAAGAAACGGTGCCGTCGAGGTGGAACAGGCGTCGTATTATACGCTTCGCCGGATCTGTGCGGCGAGAGTCCTGTTGTTTGCAGCAGTGGACTTCTTGATTGTCATGATATTTTTGGCGGTAGCATATCGGACAACGGCACTTACCCTGAACAATCTGGTTGTGAACTTCTTACTTCCGGTCAATGTGTCCTGTTGCATCTGCTTCCGCGTGTTGTATAGCCGGTGGGAACGGTCAGAATATGTTGCCGTGCTGTTGTGTCTGCTATGGGTGGCAGTCTGGACGATGATTGTTGTAAATGATGCGGTCTATCAGAGGATTGCATCTCCGGTCTGGAAAGCGATGCTGTTGCTGACATTTGTATATGTTGTGTATTGTGTTCGGAAGTCATTGACTTTCGATGAGAAAATGTTGGAGGATTACACCAATGGAATTAGAGTTTAAGCATGTAACAAAACGATATAGCGAGGTAGCCGCCGTCCGGGAAGTAAACTGTGTTATGGAACAGGGCATCTACGGATTGCTCGGAGTCAATGGCGCAGGGAAAACAACATTGATGCGGATGCTGTGTACGATCATCCAGCCATCGGAAGGAGAGATTCTATGGAATGGCAAGGAAATCTGGAAGCTTGGTAGTGCTTATCGGGAGGTGCTTGGATATCTGCCACAGGAGTTTGGGTATTATCCCGATCTGAATGTGTATGATTATATGATGTACATTTCTTCGATAAAGGGACTAAAGCAAGCATTTGCCAACAGGAGAATAAAACAGCTTTTGGAGCAGGTAGATATGTGGAAGTTCAGAAAACGGAAGATGAAGCATCTGTCTGGCGGTATGGTCCGGCGCGTGGGGATTGCGCAGGCAATGTTGAACGATCCAAAGATTTTAGTGTTAGATGAGCCGACAGCAGGACTTGATCCGAACGAGCGGATACGGTTCCGCAACCTGATCAGTGAGCTGTCCGAGAACCGTCTTGTATTGTTATCTACCCATATCGTGTCGGACATTGAATATATTGCAAATGAAATCATGCTGATGAAGGATGGAATGCTTTGCTATACAGGAACCGCGGAAGAGTTGCTTGCATCCATGCAGGAACATGTATGGCTGTGTCAGGTGCCGAGAAATATGGTCGAGAACTATATGCGGAAATATCTGGTCGGAAATATCAAAACATCCGAAAATGGTGCAGAGCTTCGGATCATATCGAAGGAGAAGCCGATGGCGGAAGCTGTGCTGACAGAGAAGAATCTGGAAGATGCATTTTTGCTTTATTTCGGGGAAAAATCGGAGGAACGATAGGATGCTTAAATTAGAGTTGAAACGGATTTTTTCAAAGAAGTTAAATGTGCTTGCCGTTGGACTGATGGTGATATTGGCAGCAGTGTTTAGTGGATTTGCTGCAACTAGCAACCGGTATGTGGATGCGCATGGAACGGTCAGCACAGGAATGCTGGCAACGAGAAAGCTTGTAGAAAATAAGAATGGGTATGCAGGGGCTCTGACGGAAGCAGAACTTACGAAGATTGTTGTACAGTATAAAGCGGTGATGGCACAATCCCAAGAGGAGCAGGATGCAAATTATGGGACACTATATCAGCCAATCGATGATATCCTAAATTTCATGATATCTGTGCTGACACCGGATGCGGGATACGATGAGACAGTTTTGGATTCGGTGACGGAGGATTCCGTACAGGATTTCTATACGTGGTATCGGGGAAATATGAAATGGATGGCAGATCAGTATGGAAAGACTCCTGAACAGAAAGATTATCTGGAGAAGAAATACAGTGAGATTATGTTGCCGCTCCAATACGAATCCTATGGTGCATGGGATACGATGATTATGTATGCGGAGACATATTCGATCGTGCTGGCAATCCTGGTTGGATTTATCTGTGCAGGAATATTTGCAGATGATTTTCAGACAAAGGCGGATGCGGTATTTTTTGCTTCGAAGTATGGAAGATCCAAAGCAATTAAAAACAAGATACTGGCAGGCGTCGTTGCGACAACGATGATCTACTGGACAGGAATTGTCCTGTTAAGTGCAATCAGCTTTGGCATTATGGGAACCAGTGGCATGCATACACCGTACCAGATGTCGGAAGCATATAGCATCTACATCATGACATATGGACAATATTACGCACTGACAGTAGCATGCGGTTACATTGCAAGTCTGCTTGCAGCGTCTTTAGCCATGCTGGTAGCGGCGAAGATGCATACGATCAGTGTTGCTGTCTGCATTCCATTTTTTCTGTACTGCTTACTACCATTTATTGGGCGGGTATTGTCCAGCTATACAAAGGTGTTCAACCTGATTCCGACGATCCTTACAAATGTGGAAGCAAGCGTCAGGGTGCCGTTGTTGTATCAGATTGGAACGCATGTGATCCGGCAGGTTCCACTTGTAATGGTGATGTATACCGTTCTTTCCATCGTGCTATTGCCGCTTATTTACCGGAGTTTCCGGCGATATGGGAGAGCGTAGTTGATTTTTATCAAATTACTCTGTATTGCAAGTGATAAGAGGATAAGCATGGGCTTTTCCGGAGATAAATGATGTGGCGGATTGATAAATTTTCGTTTGACATTTTCAAAATCAGCAAATATAATATTCAAACGAACGAGTAGCAAATCTGCGTAAATCCAGTTTTGCTGCTCGTTTTTATTTTTATATGCCATTAAAAAGTGTGTAGCTGATCAGCGTAAGTCCAACTTAGAATGATTAGTACACACTTTTTTTATGAGGAAAAAAGGAGGATTTAGAAAAATGGCAGAAAGTAACAAGATGAAGGATATGCCGGTGAATAAGCTCATGATCCGGATGGGTATTCCGATGATCTTATCCATGGCATTGCAGGCAGTCTATAATATTGTAGACAGTGCGTTTGTCGGAAATATGAAGGTGGGAAGCGAAGCTGCGCTGAACGCGTTAACGCTGGTGTTCCCGGTTCAGATGCTCATGGTAGCAGCCGCAATCGGCACCGGTGTTGGCACGAATGCACTTCTGGCGAGGACGCTTGGACAGGAGAATCCACAGAAAGCGGCGAAGGTAGCGGGAAACAGCTTATTCCTTGGAGTGATTATTTATGCAGTCTGTCTGTTGTTCGGCGTGTTCGGTGTGAAAGCATATATTTCCTCACAGACCGGTGATCCGCAGGTCATCTCTATGGGAATTAGCTATCTGCGTATCTGCTGTGTGCTTTCGTTTGGAATTATTTTCTTTTCGTTATTTGAGAAGCTGCTGCAGGCAACGGGACGTTCCCTTTACTCTACGATTGGTCAGGTCGTAGGTGCTGTGGTAAATATCATTCTTGATCCGATCATGATCTATGGAATCGGACCGGTTCCGGAAATGGGAGTCGAGGGTGCAGCTTATGCAACGGTGATCGGACAGATTGCATCGGCAGTGCTATTATTCATCTTCCATAAGAAATTCAACAAGGAATTTGAACAAGGAATTACCTATATGAAACCGGATGGCACGATTATATGCGGGATATATTCCATCGGACTTCCGGCAATCATTGCACAGGCACTTATGTCAATCATGGTGTATGTGATGAACCTGATCCTGAAATTCAACGCAACCGCCCAGACGGCATACGGACTTTTCTATAAAGTACAGCAGTTTGTGCTTTTCTTAGCGTTCGGACTGCGTGATGCAATTACACCGATCATTGCGTTTGCCTATGGAAGGGGGAGCAAGAAGCGGATCAACGATGGAATCAGATATGGCCTGATGTATACAATTGTTTTGATGGCTGTCGGAATTTTGATTACGGAGCTTTTCCCGGAATCATTTGCCGGATTATTCAATGCAGGGCAGTCGAGAGAATATTTTATAGATGCGATGCGTATTATCTCGATCAGCTTCCTTTTCGCAGGCGTCAACGTCGCGTATCAGGGAATCTATCAGGCGTTAAACGGTGGTATCGAGTCGCTCGTGATTTCGCTGCTTCGGCAGCTTGTAATCATCCTTCCGCTCGCGGGTGTATTCTCCATCTTCGTTCGTAACGGGCAGATGGGCGTGTCACTCATCTGGTGGGCATTTCCAATCACAGAGCTTCTTTCGTGTCTGGTCGGTTATGTGCTTTTGAAGAGAATTAAGAAATACAGGGTTGGAGAGATAGCGGACGAGAAAAAAGGGTAAAATTCTGGAAAAATAAAAAGTTACTCTCTTAACTTGATGTAAACGTAATTACATAGTATAGTTATGTCAAAATACCAATGACAGCTATCATAATTGGAGATATTTTTTATCGCGATGGAAGCAGATATTTTATTATGGATTCAAAATAATATACGGAATGATGTGTTGACTCCGATTTTCAAGTTTATTACGACACTTGGAAATGCGGGCGTGATCTGGATTGCCCTTTCTGTGGGATTGCTGATCCCGAAGAAGACAAGGCGTGTTGGCGTGCTGGCGTTAGTTTCACTTGTCTTCTCGGCTTTGATTGATAATGTGATCTTGAAGAACGTCGTTGCGCGGACAAGACCTTACGACGTGATCGAAGGACTCACCAGTCTGGTCGGTGCACAGAAGGATTATTCATTCCCATCCGGACATACCGGTAGTGCCTTTGCAGCGGCGGTTGTGATGTTCCGGGGACTGCCGAAGAAGTATGGCATACCGATTTTAGTCTTTGCCTGTCTGATGGGATTATCCCGGTTGTATGTCGGTGTGCATTATCCATCGGATGTGCTGGGCGGAGTCCTGATCGGTACTGGCATCGCACTGCTCACTCATTGGTTCGGTACCGTCTGGATAGAACAAAAGGTATAAAACGAAAGAAGGAATAACGATGTGGATTGCATTTCCCTATGTCGTATTTCATGAGAAATTAACGGCAAAGGCGGGTATCGGTCTAGCGCTGATCGTTGCCGGAACGCTGCTGTTGTTGCTCTGGCGAGCTTAATCTGTTGGTTGCAGGTAGTTTGTCAGTTTAAATATTTTTTGCGATAGTCACTCGGCGACATGGAGACGTATTTTCGGAAAACACGGGAAAAATGCCCCGGGGAAGAAAAGCCGAGATCCAGACTGATGGCGGTCAAAGGTTTATCTGTGTAGCGGAGGAGGTGTTTTGCCTCCTCTGTTTTCCGGTTAAGTATAAAATCTGTGAGCGTGATATTACTTTCTGCCTTAAATCGTTTTGAGAGATATGATCTGCTCATATAAAATTCTTTTGCCATGGCTTCCACCGTAATCGTTTCTGACATATGATGGTCAATATAGTTTGCTACATCTGAAACAAGCTGTGATTTTGCCCCTGCTTCCTGTAACTGGTTTACACGCCTGGCAAAGTCTATGAGCATACGATAACGAAGATTGATAATCCTTGAATAATCATTTGATGATTCGCATTTCTGTATGTAGCTGTCACTCAGTGTGAATGCATCATCGGGATTCATGCCACCGTGGATAGCCGAACGTGAAACAAGCGTAGTTGTAGCGATAAAGGTATCCTTTAATTGACGAAGCTGATTGTCGGACATCGTACCAATCTTCAGAGCTGTAGATTTCTCAATCACTCCTGTTAAGGCCATATAATCGCCTTTTCGAACCATATTCATCACATTCTGTTCGAAATCATAAGTGTTGTGGAGTGTTATGCTTTGAGTTGTCTCATCGGAGAAAAACATGTCAGCATCATGCTTGTTCATTGATTCTATAAACTGCTTTTGTATGGCATCGTCAATAAAAACATCATGAAGGAAGCATTTCTCATTGTTCAGTATGTAATTCAAAAGACACAGAAGCTGCATAAGGCTTTCTAATGGTATGTGGGTGATATCCTGCATGGCGATTATAAAATCATCGATATCGTCACCCGGTATGTCCAATTGCATGGCGAGATCTCGTAGTGTTGGCGTGGAGTTTGGAACCTGGCTTGTCGGCCCGATTACAATTTTATAATTATCGGAATTAACAATGCCATAGTAGCAAAAATGTGCGGTCATGAAATAACCGACGTGGTCAGTAATTTTTAAAATGTCTGCCTGGTAGATAGACACAGGATCTTTAACAAGGTTGACTGTGGAGTGATAAAAAATAAGTGTATTGTTTTTATAAATACGTGTCGGAATTCCGAACAGACTGCCGGTGATTGTACCAATATAATCGTAATCAATGGATTGCATGGCTGGCTCCTCCTTATGAATATGGACACAATTATACTATTGTGAACACATATGTGCAAGAAATACGAAAAAAATAGTGATAGAATCCGGAAGGATAAAAAATATAAGAAAGGAACCTATGATTTATGTACACAAAAAATGCAAAAAAGAAAATTGAAAACATGCCATTACAGGAACGAATAGCCTATGGCTACAAAAAAGTAATTATGCTGATGCTTATTTCAGGGCTGCTTTCCATAATAGCGATAGGCGTACTGCTTGCGGATCTTTTGAATTATGTGCAGAAAATCAATGCTTCAGACATAGCAGTGAAAATGTGCAGAGTGAATGTAAATGCTGCTGCAAGAAATATAAGGGAAATGGCGTTGGATGACGATGAAGCTTCTTATGATGACTATGAAAAGACAATAACAAAGCTGCTTGCAGATGTTGATGCCCAGCTAAAAATAATAAAAGAAACCGGGGTTGTCTCAGAAGAAAATTATACAGAATATGCTACAGCATTATCCGATTGGGAAGACATAAGCACATCCATTATAGAGGAAATACGACAGGGACAGAACCAAAAAGGTGTAGAGGATATCCTTACCAAATGTACCCCTGCATTGAATAAATTAGTTGATATTGCTTTGAAATTAGATGATATTACAGACATAGCCAGCGATAAGGCAGTCAGAAATACCGTATTATGTGCTATTTTCGGTGTTGCCTTCATTATATTCTTTATAAGTCTGGCGTGGATAAATTCAAGAAAAACCAGCAAAAAAGTACTTTCGAGCATTTTGGAGCCATTGCATGCCATCGAAGATGTTGCAAAGGAGCTGACAGAAGGAAACTTACACAGCATGTTGGAGTATCGTTCGGAAGATGAAATCGGACGATTGGCACATAGCATGCGTAAATCTATCCGGATCCTGGGCTCTTATGTAGATGATATAGACCGCGCAATGAAGCTGTTTTCAGAGGGAAATTTTGATGTGCAGCCGAATGTGGAGTGGAAGGGAGATTTTGTTGGAATCCTAAATTCCTTTATGGCATTTGAAGAAAGTATGGCGGCTATGGTAAAGGGAATACAGACGGTTTCGGATCAAGTGTCCGGTGGTGCAGAACAGGTGTCATCCGGGGCAACTGAGCTGGCAGATGGAGCAACGAACCAGGCAGCAGCGGTAGAGGAACTGACGGCAACGGTAGAGAATGTTTCGGAACAAGTTCAACAAAACTCACAGGCTGCAAGTAAGATAAGTACAAAGGTAGTGGCACTTGGAGACGATATTTTGGAAAACAATGCCAAGATGCGTGAGATGGTAAAGTCTATGCTTGAAATTAAAGACGCATCCATACAGATAGAAAAAATTATTGAAACCATCAATGATATTGCATCACAGACAAATCTTCTTGCATTAAATGCGTCTATTGAGGCAGCGAGAGCCGGAGAAGCGGGGAAAGGATTTGCGGTTGTTGCCAATCAGGTAAACCAGCTTGCAGACCAGAGTGCACAGGCAGTAAAGGAATCGGCTGCTTTGATCAAAACATCCGTGAATGCGGTCGGAAAAGGTGTTTCATTTGCCGAGGAGACTGCACAGCAGCTGGAGATAATTGCACAAAACTCTAAGATTATTACCGGAGAGGTATCCGATATTGCGGATACGCTTGCAAATCAGACAGTTGAAATACAGCAGATCAATGAAGGAATAGAGCAGATCAATGATGTTGTACAGAGTAATTCTGCAACGTCGGAAGAGTGCGCTGCGGCGAGCATGGAGATGAACGACGAAGCAGATCATTTACGGAATATGATACAGGAAATCAAAGTGGCTAAATTTAATAAATAGGCAGAAGCATGCGTAATATTATATTTAAAGGATAGTTATGCTATGGAAGAATATAAAGATGGAATGCTTTCAAACGTTGATTTTAATAATATAATAGAAATAATCGAAGCATCTAGCCATTCCTTTTGTTTCGTGATAGAATAAGACATTCAATGAAATCGGAGGAATAGATATGAGTAACGAAAGCAAGCGCTGTAAGGTGCACTATACAGGAACATTCAACGATGGAACAAAGTTTGATTCATCTTATGATCGCGGCGAGCCACTCGAGTTTGTATGTGGTGCAGGCATGATGATCAAAGGATTCGATGAAGCAGTGAAGAATATGAATATCGGCGAGATCGTCGATGTACATCTGATGCCGGAAGAAGCTTACGGTATGCCGGATCCGGCGAATATCATCACAGTTGCATTCGAAGATATGCCTGGTTCTGAGAACTTAGAGATTGGCAATCAGGTTTATCTGACAACTCCATATGGACAGCAGTTTCCGGTGAAGGTCGTGGATAAAGACAAGGAGACTATCACCTTTGATGCCAACCATGAGATGGCAGGTAAGGAACTGAATTTCAAGATTGAACTGCTTTCTGCAGAATAAAGAACAACAAAAAAGGGGCTGTGCACGAATTACTTAGTGCACAGCCCCTTTTCCTTGTTCTATAAGGATTGCTTATATGCATTTCCCCATGCAACCATGGAATCTAAAATCGGCTTTAAGGATTCACCAAGCTCGCTCAATGCGGATTCTACTCTGGGCGGAACTTCTGGGTCTTGGCATCGGTATCCCTTGCACAGTTTATTCTGGAATCCGGTTATGGAAAGAGTGAGCTTGCACAGGGAGCGAACAACGTATTCGGGATGAAATGTAGTTTGAGTGAAAACACATGGAGTGGTTCCGCATGGGATGGGAAAAGTACTCCGAGCGAATTTAATAATGCCAATCAATTTACCCTTGGATGTCTCTTTTGGAATACCTGCGGTTTTTTTGTGTAAAAGATTCAAAAAAAGGAGTTCAGGAAGAATGATTGCACTATTCACTTGCAATCAATAGATTTGATTATTTGAATAATGGGACATAATTAGTTCATAACGCATCAAAACCATTGAAACAATGCACCGAAAGAGGTACAATCCATATCGGATAATAACGAAGGAGGTTCTGTGATGAGTGGATTTGAACCAAAAAAACTGGCGCTTCTAAGAATATGGCAGATTCTAAAAGAATATAGCGATTATAATCATCCTCTTACCCAAGAAGATATTGCTATATACCTGGAGAGAGACTACGGAATTGTAATTGAAAGAAAAGCTATAAGTCGGAATCTTTCGCTATTGAAAGAAGCCGGAGTAGAAATAGACTCGAGACGCGCTGGAACATATCTTGAAAGAAGAGAGTTCGAAGATTCGGAACTTCATCTGCTTATTGATGGTGTACTTTCAAGCAAGCATATTACTGCAAGTCATTCAAAGGATTTGATTGATCGCATATGCAGTCTGTCCAATAAGTTTTTCAAGGCTAGTGTAAAGCATATTCATTCGGTGAATGACTGGAGTAAAACGGATAATCAGGCGCTCTTTTATAATATTGAGCTGATTGACGCTGCTATTGAAGAAAATAAACAGATACATTTCGATTTCAATAAATATGGAATCGATAAAAAACTTCATAAAACATCGCAGAAGTATGTCAGTCCATATCTCATGTTATTGCATAACCAGAGGTATTATCTTATGGCAAGAGATGAGTATTGGGGTGATATGGCATACTATCGCTTGGATCACATTACTAATATGACAATCACAGATAAAAAAGCGACTCCGCTTCGTGAAAACAAGGGTTATGAGTACGGTATCAACTACAAAGAACTTTCTACCGCCATGCCTTACATGTTTAATGATAAGCTGGAGACGGTAGAGTTCATAGCTGATTCGTTCATTGTTGACGACATCATCGAATGGTTCGGAAAGGATATCAAAATCTCCAAGCTGGACAGTGACGAGAACAAGGTGAGAGTTGGTGTCAAGGCAAGCTCGTTTGCGATGGAGCACTGGGCGATGCAGTATATCAATTATGTGGAAGTAATTGCGCCTGAAGCGCTTCGAAAAAGTATTCAAAATACGCTTGTGAATGGATTAAACAAATATCGTGAAACTGCAAACAATAAATGAGTAGGAGACCGCGGAAATGGATATTGGAACTTTTGAAAAAGTCAAGAAGCAACTTGCGGAGGAATACTTCTACAACAAGTCATTAAGGAATAACATAACAAAGGAATTTGAAGACCGATTAATAGAAGAATACCTTCAAAATGGGCTGATTAGTGATCTCGTGGTTTCCTGGAAAGCGGGTAGATTAATAGAAGATAAAGATAACCCGGGAGATTTTGTACCTGCAAAAAACAAGAATGGAGATTATTATACCGGTTATGGAACAAGTATAGATAGCGAGGAACTAGAGAACTATTTAACAACCGTAGAAAAACGGTGGATTGGGTTGACTTCTGTTGAGCAAGAACAGTTTTCCGAGATTTATACTAAACTGGTACAAGATATATTTGTTCCCAAGAACTTCGGAAGCGTATATATCATCAATCTCATATATTTTCTCTCCAAGGGTAGATTTCCAATATACGATAAATTTGCCCACAAAGCAGCAAAAGCTTTATTCATGGGAAAACAGCCCAATAAAGTCTATGTGGAAAATGCCCCGGGGAAAAATGATATTGAAAATGTTGTCAACATGTACAACGAATACTTGTGGCTGCTTGAAAAGCTTTTTCATAAGTACAGCATAGATAGAATCACTGACAGAGCGTTGTGGGTTTATGGACATGGTGTAAACCCATCTGACACTTAACACTGGGCGAAATATTAGAAAGAGCGCTGGTGAAAGTTTGGATGAAATAGTCATCGGAGAATGCAATAATAAATACTCTTCGACTTACTAAAACAAGCCGATATTTTATATCTTCATAACCGAAAACTGAATGATCATAGCATGGAGCAGGCCGTAAAGATATGGTCTGCTCTTTTTGTGCCCTCAATTTGGTACATTGCTTCTTATATAATGATGTTCGAAAAGGACGTTGAAAAGGAGCTTGTCTATGGGAAAGAAAATCGAGAATACTACAGGTCAGCTTTCCATATTTGACATTCTGGGAATCTCTGAGAGTATTGAAGGCTTTTCCTCTGACGATTTTGGAAAAGCTATAAGCAAACTGCAAAAAGCTCAGAGCAAAGCCATAGAGCGAGAGGAAAATGAGCGCCGACGTAGGGAAATGGAAGAGGCTGAAAGAAAAGCCAGAGAGGAAAAGGCTAGACAGGATGCACATATTCAGGAAGTAACCTGTATGGATTTGCCGTTGGACTGGAATAATGTATTTAATTCGGATGTGCGGACTCAGGGCGTGCATACAGACAGTATTTCCGATGCACTTATTCTCTGTCTGTCAACTCTGGGGAAAGTGGATATAGAATACATTGCATCCATAACCGGTGTGGATTACAAGACTGTCATTTCAACACTCAAGGGGTCAATTTACCAGAATCCTCTCACCTGGGGGGAATGTTTCTATAAAGGTTGGGAAACAGCTGAAGAATATCTTTCAGGTAACCTTATGCGCAAATGGAATGCTGCAAAAGAAGCAAGTAAAGAATACAATGGTTATTTTGATGATAACGTCAAAGCAATTGAAAAAGTACTGCCACCTACGGTGGCAACAAAAGATATTTATATTACGCTCGGATCACCTTGGGTTCCGACGGATGTAATTGACGATTTTATCGTGCATCTTTTTGGAGATCCTCTTAGATATTACGATTATTATAGTGATCGGGATACAGTTATGGAGAGCTTTAAGACCATTCATGATGAAATCACCGGGACATGGGAAATTCCAGGAAAATCAAGGTACAATCACAGTACAGGTGTTAGTCAGACCTACGGAACAGACAAGATTGAGGCTCTTCATATTCTCGAAAAAACATTGAATATGAAAACTATTGCTGTAACTGATGAGATCTACTGCCCGACCAATGCCTCCGGGAAAAAACGTGTGATTAATAAAGCGGAGACCCTTGCGGCTATTGAGAAGCAGCAAAAGCTAATCAAGGCTTTTCAAAATTGGGTATGGAAAGATGATGTACGCAAAGAACGACTTGAAATCATATTCGAGAATAATTTCAGCTGTGTTCGCAAGCGCATATTTGATGGCTCATTTTTGGAATTTCCAAATATGTCCAGTAGCATAAGCCTATATCCGTATCAAAAAGACGCGGTGGCAAGAATTATTTTCACACCGAATACATTACTTGCACATGACGTTGGTGCTGGGAAAACATATGTTATGATTGCCGCCGGACAGGAAATGAGGAGGATGGGACTTTCGAAGAAGAATATGTATGTTGTACCAAACAACATTGTCGGACAATGGAAAAATATTTTTTCAATGATGTATCCCGATGCGAAGCTGCTTTGCGTAGATCCGAAAAACTTTAGTCCAGGGAAGCGTGAAAAGGTGCTCGAACGTATCAGAACCGAGGACTTTGATGGAATAATAATTGCTTACAGTTGTTTTGAGCAGATACCATTGTCAAAGGATTACTACATTGAGAAGCTAAAAGAAAAGAAAAAACAGATTTCAAGTCTTGCAACACAAAAAGGCAAGGCCACCAGTAAGTTGAAAAAGAAAAAAGAGGCTCTCGAAAAAACACTATCAGAAATTACTCTTGCCATTGACGATATGTATGATACGGTCTATTTTGACGAGCTTGGAATTACAAGACTCTTCGTTGATGAGGCGCACAACTTCAAAAATGTTCCATTCGAAACGAAAGCCAATAAGGTGCTTGGAATCAACGGGAAAGGCTCAAAAAGATGCCAGGACATGATGGACAAGGTTCATATGGTACAGAGGAAAAATGATGGAAAAGGAGTCGTACTCGCAACCGGCACGCCCATTACAAACTCAATTACAGATGCCTATATAATGCAGCAGTATTTGCAGAGCGGCGAGCTAGCAATGTTGGATCTTCAAAGTTTTGATGCCTGGATCGGAATGTTTGCAGAAAGAAATACCGAGTTTGAGATTGATATCGACACAAGTAGTTACAGACTGGCTACACGGTTTGCAAAATTTCATAATCTCCCGGAGCTTACTTCACTATTTTCGGGCATTGCGGATTTTCACCAGTTGGATGACACTGCGGGCATTCCCATACATGACGGCTATTGTGATGTGCTGGTTTCCAAGACAGCTGATTTTGCGGATTATCTTGAAAATATATCACAAAGGGCAGATGATGTAAGACAAGGCATAGTCAGCCGTAAAGATGATAATATGCTGAAAATTACCACTGATGGCAGGAAAGCGGCGTTGGATCTTAGGCTCGTAGATTCGTCTGCAACTTTTTCTTACCAGTCCAAGGTGGCAAGATGCTCAGAAAATGTAGCTGATATCTACTTTAAGAATTCTAAGAACAAAGCTACGCAATTGATTTTCTGTGATACTTCTACTCCGAAGGCTGATTTCAATATCTATGACGAATTAAAAGAAAGGCTCATGTGTTTAGGTGTTCCTGAATCTCACATTGCATATATCCATGATGCTGAAACCGAAACTAAAAGGTCACAGCTGTTTATGAATGTTCGAAATGGTGACATTCGCATTTTGCTCGGCTCAACTTTTAAACTCGGACTGGGAGTAAATATTCAGGACAAATTGATTGCACTGCATCATATAGATGTTCCGTGGAGACCTGCTGATGTAGGACGGATTTTGCGGACATTCAAAATAAAAAAGAATGTGGAGGTAACAG
>OBAG01000650.1_pt1 | contig 28563 bp, 17 predicted proteins | sample 1517701 | NCBI WGS metagenome assembly OBAG01 (sample SAMN04571702, study PRJEB22368) | human gut metagenome | biome: human gut; material: stool | host: Homo sapiens | place: Luxembourg | collected 2012-09-07 | reverse complement strand
TAAATACCACTGCCGGAACAATGAATCTCTTTTTTAGCTTTTTCATTTGTATCACTTCCTAAAATCAATGCCTATCTGTTCCATATGATTTTAATATTATAGCTTTACGATAAGAAAATGTCTATAAATTTACTTAGTTCATATCAATATTTTTCAGTTGCTCACCCGCTCGAGGAGGCAAATACTTTCTACATGCGTCGTATGAGAAAACTGATCAAATGCCTGCCACTTCATGAGTTCATACTTCTCTTCACACAGTATCTTCAAATCCCTTGCCAATGTTGCCGAATCACAGCTCACATATACAATCCTCTCCGGTGACATCGCAAGCATTGTGTCCAGACACTTCTCATCACAGCCCTTTCTTGGAGGGTCAACGACTATCACATCCGGGCGAAGCATATCTGTACGTCCGGTGGATGCTGTATCATCAGTGATTTTCTCAGTTTTCTTTGCATTCTCATAAAACTCTGGCAGCACCTCCTCAGCCTTTCCTACGAAAAACTGTGCATTTGTGATGCCATTGAGCTTCGCATTGTTTTTGGCATCCTCGATTGCCTGAGGCACTATTTCCACTCCGTACACCTGCTTTGCCTTCTGTGACAAAAAGAGCGATATGGTACCGATACCGCAGTAGAGATCCCAGACATTTTCATTTCCTGTGAGCCCTGCAAATGCAAGTGCCGTGCTGTAAAGCTTTTCTGTCTGCTTCGGGTTTACCTGATAGAACGACTGTGGCGAAATCTGATATGTGATGCCTGTCCCCTGTGGTGTGAAATCAGGGTAAGAAAGCAGATGGATGGTGTCCTCAATATATGGTCTGCCCCATATGCAAACTGTCTTTTTGCCGAGGATGACATTTGTGTTTTCCTTGTTGATATTGTAGGAAATAGAAGTCATTCCATCGATTTTTGAGAGTCTTTCGCACAGTATATCTGCTGCATTCCCGCCTCGGCGTTTTTCTTCAAGACTGTCCCCATTTATCACAAGACACACCATAATCTGCTTTGATGTAAATCCATATCTGATAAGCACATGGCGCACGAGCCCTTTGTGTGTGTTCTCGTCATACGGTGTGATGCCGCACTCATTCATCCATCCCTTTATGATGTCGAGTATCTCTTTGTTTTGCGGCACCCCAAGCCTGCAGTCCTCAACCGGGATGATATTGTGGCTTCGCGATGCATAAAAGCCTGTCACTATATTGCCATCCCTGTCATATCCCACTGGAAACTGTGCCTTGTTGCGGTAGCGGTATGGATTGTCTGCGCCAACAGGCGGCTGCATTTTACTGTCCAGCTTTGCCTCGGAAAATCCACCTATACGCATGAGATTGTTGCGCACCTTATTATTTTTAAATTCAAGCTGCTTTTCATAGGAGAGCGCCTGTATCTGGCAGCCGCCACATCTCTTGTGCAGCTCACATTGCGGCTCAACGCGAAAAGTGGAAGGGGTCTTAATCTCTTCCACTCTTGCGTAGCCATAGTTTTTCTTTAATTTTGTTGCGCGGGCTGTTATGACGTCACCAATCAGTGCATCCTTTACGAAAAAGGTCATGCCATCATAATGTCCGATACCCTCGCCATCTGTTCCCATATCTGTTATTTCAAGTTCAAATATGTCATTTTTTTTCATGCTTTTCTCTTCTTTATTTTATATATAATTACTCTTTATAATGTTTGTATCCGGCACAAGCTTTCACACCAAAAATCACACCATAGCTATATTTAATATTGTCCGCTTTTTACACACTTGTTCTGCGGAAATTTGTCTCCATAAATCTGTTGTAGCCCTGCCACTTTGTATCGTTTTCAGGCACATTTACAAGCAGCTCCCTGAAGGTCTCCATCTTGGCATCTATGTTGTCTGCAAAGCTAAGTGCCAGTGCCTCGACAAGTGCCGGCTTTTTCGGAGAGCCAAACTCAAGCTCGCCGTGGTGGGCAAGTATACAGTGCTTCAGCTCGTTTGCGAGCACTACCGGGAAGCCGTCGATACTCTTAATCGCATCGCCTACCCACTCTGCACCAATCATGATATGTCCGAGGAGCTGGCCTGCGTCTGTATAGTCATTTTCCGGGAAAGTAGAAAGCTCCTTTAATTTTCCGATATCATGGAAAATAGCTGCTGTAAGAAGCAGGTCACGGTTTAAGACCGGATACATTTTTGCAAAATAATCACAGTTCTTCGTCACACCGAGTGTATGCTCCAAAAGACCTCCTACAAAGCCGTGGTGCACGCTCTTTGCGGCTGAATGGAACTTGAAACGGCGCTCAAACTCCTTATTGTCGAAAAAGCTATGTAAGAGCTGTGACAGGTACTGATTCTTTACAGAACCGATAAAGCCCATGAGTTCCTTATACATGACCTCGACATCCTTATCGCTGACCGGCAGATAATCCGCAGGGTCATATTCTCCCTCGTTTACCTTTCTCGCACGCTTTATGGAACACTGCAAATTGCCCTGAAAGCTTGTGATATCACCGGTTATGGCTATGTAATCCATTGCATCAAATTCCTCAATGCCTACTGAGCCCACATCCCATATCTTGGCATCCAGCGTGCCTGTCTTATCCTGCAGGATAACATTGTCATAAGGCTTTCCGCTTTTGGTCATGGCTGTCTGCTTGCTCTTGCATAAAAAAATCTCATTGATTCTCTCTCCCTCGCGGAGAGTTGAAATATACTTCATATATCCTCCTAATTTCGGCTAATTCATCACTCCGATTTTCACCTGACAGGTAATCTCCGTGTAGCCGTTGCTTCCTTTTCTCTTTACTTTCAGATTGCAGGTATCCTCAGGCTTTTGCTTCATAAGCTGTGTGTTGTACGCGGACACATTCGACACCTCTGTATTGTTTACCGCAACTATCACATCTCCGCTTTGAAGCCCCGAGACAAATGCTGGTGAATCCATGGTAACCTGCTTTATATAAACACCCTTTGGGATGTTATATCTGTTTGCTATTTTTTCTGTAACTGTAGTACAGGTGATGCCTATGTACGGCACATCCGCGCCGCTCTCGAGCTTTTCAATGGCAGGTGACAGGTCGCTTATGCTGACAGCCGTGAGCGTATTGTTTTCCTCCGCCGGATTGAAATCCTGCAGCGAAAGCCCTATGACCTGACCATCTGTATTAATCAGTATACCGCTCTGCAACTTGTTGCTTGCGATATCTGTGGTGAGCACCGAGTAATTGTTGTCCTGCGCCGACAGCTCGTTGGTTGTTGACGTTACAAGACCTGTGAGAATGGCATAGTTTGCCTCAAGTGCAATGACAGATGCTCCTCTTGAAACAATATTTGAATTACCAAGCTCCGCAACCGCTATAGCCCTTATTGTGGCGTCGTCCAGAAGCGACTTATCCACGGAAATGATTGCTATACCTGTATTGCTGTCATACTTGACCAGCGCAGCATCAGCCATCATGTCGTTTACAAAGGTTACACTAAGCTTATCCGCCTTATCCACCACATTTTTCTCTGTCAGAATGATTAGCTGCTTTCCATTGTCCCTCAGTATCACTCCCACTCCCTGACCCTCGGTCTCATAGGAATTATTGAAAATATCAGTGGCATCTGTCACACCCGTGACTCCTACTACAAATTTCGTGGCCGAAGTGCCCACTCTGTAGAGCTGGTTCTGCACTGCCTGATAATCTGCGAGTGTAGGCTGATAGGTCTGCGAAGACGACTCCGAAGAAGTGCCGGACTCTGTGCTTTGTGTACCATTTTCACTATATGCATCACTGCTGTCATCTATGCCTGACTGCTGTGTGGCTGTCTGCACATCATTATTATTTTTTCCATCTGAAGCTTTTTTTGATTGTCTGTTGATAACCGGCAGAAATATAGCAAAAACAATACTTGCAGCCACTGCAAATGCCACTCCGCAGAGTGCTGCTGTGCCTGCTTTTTTTGCAAGTCTTTTTTTATTCAGCGGTTTATCCTTTATCTTTTCTCTGATAAATTGCTCCATATTGTCACCCTGATTAGATGTCTTTAGTTACTATCTTACATTATATTCTGAATTATATTGCGTTGCAACCATATTTTTTGAGTACGACCTTTGAGTACGGGCTTGCGGCATGTACCCGCCGGACTGCTGCACTACTCCCAACAGTGCGAATAGCGCAGTGGCTTAGATACTGTAGGATTATGCTCATAACACAGAAATGCCACGGCATGGATGCCGGGGCAAGGAGCTATCGAGCCATGGAAGGCGAGTAGCGACGGTTTCGTCATGTATAGAAAAAGTAAATGCATAATCCATACAGAATCTTAGTCACGCAGCGTAGCACCGTTGGGAGCAGTGCAGCAGTCCGGCGGGTACATGTCGCAAGCCCGTACTTTTTGGCTCGTTTAACAAACTGGTTTGTTATGTATTAAACTTTATGTTATCATCTTGTAATTATCATTTAATACATATTTATTATGGTTTTTTTGAAGATTTTCAGCTATAATATGATAAGCTATACAGTAAATATGAATTTAATATTCAACTACCGAAATATAAGGATATAGAAATGAATAAAAAAGTTTACAAAACATTGGAATATAACAAAATCCTCACCATGCTAAGCAGCTACGCAGCATGTGATGAGACAAAGAAGCGGTGTCTTTCGCTTGAGCCTATCACCGATTTATACGAAATCAGACATCTGCAGACCACCACTGCCGATGCACTAAGCCGCCTGTATAAGGACAGCGGAGTGTCCTTCGTTGGCATACACAATGTACATGCTTCCCTAAAGAGGCTTGATATCGGTGGTGCACTGAATACAATCGAGCTTCTTCGCATCTGCAGTCTTTTGGAGGTTGCAAAGCGCGTGAAGGCTTATGGCAGAAGCGCCATGGACAATGAGAAGCAGGATTCTCTCTCCGGTCTGTTTGCAGGGATTGAACCGGTTTCTGCGCTCTGCGATGAGATTAAGAGATGCATTTTATCTGAGGAAGAGATTGCCGATGATGCGAGTCCTGAGCTTTTTAAGATAAGAAAGAGCATACGCGGCATGAACGACAGAATCCATGCGCAGCTCACCAAGCTCATGAACAACAGCACAACAAGGACATATCTGCAGGATGCGGTTGTGACCATGCGCGACGGCAGATATTGTCTGCCTGTAAAGGCTGAGGCAAAGGGCAATGTACCCGGCATGATGCACGACCAGTCATCTACCGGCTCTACCCTTTTTATCGAGCCGATGGCTGTCGTCAATTTGAATAACGAGCTCAAGGAGCTTTTCATAAAGGAGCAGGAGGAGATTGAAAAAATCCTTGCAGCGCTCAGCGACAAGGTTGCCATGAATGCGGCTGCCTTGGAGCAGGACTATGAGATTCTTTCAGAGCTTGACTTCATTTTTGCAAAGGCAAATCTGGCTAAATCATATAACGGTGTGGCACCGGATTTCAACACCGATGGGCATATCAATATCAGAAAGGGCCGTCATCCGCTTTTGGATGCTAAAAAGGTGGTCCCTATAGATGTACGGCTCGGCGAGGACTATAAGCAGCTCATCATCACCGGACCAAATACCGGTGGTAAGACGGTTTCACTAAAGACTGTCGGACTTTTGACTCTCATGGGTCAGGCAGGTCTTCACATTCCTGCGGCTGACAGGTCAAAGCTCGCCATCTTTGAGGATGTCTTTGCGGATATAGGCGATGAGCAGAGTATTGAACAAAGTCTCAGTACCTTCTCGTCTCACATGACCAATATCGTAAAAATTCTTGAAAAAGCCGATGACAGAAGCCTTTGCCTGTTCGATGAGCTCTGCTCGGGAACCGACCCGACAGAGGGTGCGGCACTTGCCATCTCAATTTTAAACAGACTGCACCAGTATGGTGCCATCACCATGGCCACCACACACTACAGTGAGCTGAAGGTATATGCGCTTTCCACAGACGGTGTGGAAAATGCCTGCTGTGAGTTCAATGTGGAGACTTTAAGCCCTACCTACCGCCTGTTAATCGGTATTCCTGGAAAGAGTAACGCATTTGCAATCTCATCAAAGCTTGGTCTGGACGAAAACATCATCGAGGATGCAAAAAGCAGAATTAATGATAACGACCTTGATTTTGAAGATCTGATTGCAAGCCTCGAGTCACAGCGACAAACCATCGAAAAGGAACAGCTTGAAATCAACAGCTACAAGGCCGAGATTGAAAAGCTCAAGAAACAGCTCGAAGAGAAAAACGAGCGCATAGACAAGAGCAAAGACAAGATTTTACGCGAGGCAAATGAGGAAGCCTACAAGATACTGCAGGATGCAAAGGAACTTGCCGACAAAACCATCCGCAATTTCAACAAATACGGACAGGGGCAGGCTCCTATGAGCCAGATGGAAAAGGAGCGCTCTGCCCTTCGTGACAAGATGAATGACAAGGAAAAGAAGCTGTCAGACATCAAGAAAAACACTGCCAAGGCAAATCACAAGGCGCCTAAGAAGCTGCGCATCGGTGATTCTGTGCTTGTGCTCTCCCTCAATCTGAAGGGAACCGTCCACACTCTGCCAAATGCCAAGGGCGATTTGTATGTGCAGATGGGTATACTGCGCTCGCTGGTTAATATTAATGACCTCGTGCTCTTAAACGACGATGTATCTCCTGCCAAGAAGTACGGCGGCAGCGGAAGCAAGATAAAGATGAGCAAATCGCTGTCAGTTTCATCAGAAATCAACCTGATTGGAAAGACTACGGATGAGGCACTTGCTCTCTTAGATAAATACTTGGACGACGCATATATCGCTCATCTTTCATCTGTGCGCATTGTCCACGGAAAAGGCACCGGTGCACTGCGAAAGGCTGTGCATGGACTCCTTAAGAGGACAAAAACTATTGCGGAATACCATCTCGGTGAGTTTGGTGAGGGCGATGCCGGAGTAACCATCGCAACCTTTAAATAACGACAATGTACTTTTACGGAATATAAATAATTTTTAAGAAGGAGATTAGAAATGGCTGTTAAACAGAAAATACTGATAGTAGACGACGACAACAATATAGCAGAGCTTATATCTCTATATCTGACCAAGGAATGCTATGACACCAAAATCGTAAATGACGGTGAGCAGGCTCTTATCGCGTTTGAGCACTACAAGCCAAACATGCTTCTTTTGGACCTCATGCTTCCGGGCATAGACGGCTATCAGGTATGCCGTGAGATACGTGCAAAGTCCGATGTGCCGATTATCATGCTCTCCGCAAAGGGCGAGGTATTTGACAAGGTTTTAGGCCTGGAGCTTGGCGCCGACGACTATATACTCAAGCCCTTTGACTCAAAGGAGCTTGTGGCAAGAGTCAAGGCCGTGCTCAGACGCTTCCAGCCTGCAAAGCCGGAGGCCTATGCTTCCGTAGATATCAAGTGTGTGGAGTACCCGGGGCTTATTGTAAATCTGTCCAACTACTCTGTCACTTATGACGGACAGCAGATTGATATGCCGCCAAAGGAGCTTGAGCTTTTATATTTTCTTGCCTCATCTCCAAATCAGGTGTTTACAAGGGAGCAGCTTCTGGACAACATATGGGGCTATGAATATGTCGGCGACACCCGCACTGTCGACGTGCATGTAAAGCGTCTCCGCGAGAAAATCAAGGACAAGCCAACCTGGCGCATCGCAACTGTCTGGGGCATCGGATACAAATTTGAGGTAAAATAATAATGAAGCACACCATCTACGCTAAGCTGTTAATCAGCTATCTGATTTACGGTGTCATCGCTTTTTTCATTATATGCACCTTTACACAGCATCTCACCACAGACTATATTGAAAAGCAGGAGGCATCCAATCTCTACAGGGAAGCATCCATCATTGCAGGTGATTACGCCGCCGAATACTTTGGCTCATCCATGTCGCTTAGCGATTTCCAGAATCACATGAAAATCGTAGCCGACTATATGGATGCCAAGGTATGGGTGGTCAGCCCTGACGGTGAGCTGCTCATGGACTCAGATGATCCGTCAATAGGCATTGATATCCAAAATGACAGTTCTAAGCCTGTATTGATAAATGGCTTTGATGTCACCGATTTTGGCAGCAACAACTATATGATTGGAGATTTTTACGGCTCCTTCAAGCATAAGATGCTGTCCGTATTTTCCCCGGTAAATGTCTCGTACCAGAATATCGGCTACATAGTCATTCACAAGACAATGAGCCATATCACGGCAGGTGTAAACGGTTTTATGAATATCTCCTTTTACACTGTAGCGCTCATTTTTGCCTTTGCATTTGTTCTGCTTTTCATGATGAGCCGCTCCATTTACCGTCCTATCTCTAAAATCACAAAGACCGCAAAGAAGTATGCAAAGGGCGATTTCACTGCCCAGATTGATGTACATTCCAATGACGAAATCGGCTATCTGGCAAACACACTAAACTACATGGCAACTGAGCTTGATACGCTTGAGGAGGATCAGCGCAAGTTTGTTTCCAACGTGTCACATGACTTCCGCTCCCCTCTTACCTCGATAAAGGGCTACGTGGAGGCCATGCTGGACGGAACCATTCCTGTTGAGATGCAGGATAAATACTTAAACATCATACTTTTTGAGACCGAGAGGCTTAATAAGCTCACCAAGAGTCTTATTGATCTGAACCAGTTCGGTCATCACGGCATACATCTGGATATTGCTGATTTTGACATCAATACAATGATCCGCACGACAATCCTCACCTTCGAGGGTAAATGCAGTGAGAAGGGCTTAAGCTTTGACCTGCTGCTCACCGGAAAAGAGCTTTTCGTGCGCGGTGATATGGTCAAAATCCAGCAGATTCTTTACAACCTGATAGACAACGCTGTGAAGTTTTCAAATAATGATTCGAGTATCAAGATTGAGACGAGTATCAGAAATGAAAAGGTGTTTATATCAGTAAAGGATCACGGTATCGGTATACCAAAGGACAGCCTTTCAAAGATCTGGGAGCGCTTCTACAAGAGTGATTTATCCCGCGGAAAGGATAAGCGCGGTACGGGACTTGGCCTGTCTATAGTTAAAGAAATCGTGCAGGCGCATGGTGAGAATATAAATGTGATAAGCACTGAGGGTGTTGGAACTGAGTTTATATTTACGCTGCCGCTCAGCAAAAAAGAAGGGTGAGCACAGCACACAGTATATTCCTCAGAAAAATGTGAAGTCAGCCGCGGTTATTTGTCCGGGCAGATTATGGTTTTATTTACATTTTTTTTCTTTTTTACTTTATGGAACTCCGCGGCAGTTCACATTTTTCTTCGGAACACACCGTGTACTCTCCGGCTAATTCAGGTTTACGAGCGAGGTGCTTTGCTACCTTGCATTCTGGCAGTGCCGGACTTATTTCACTGGCGTGAAATTTTGTCCGGCACTTTTTTCTTCTTAAAATTTAAAGCTCATTTCACTTATGCGAAATGAGCTTATTTAATAGTTATATATTGTTTATAAATATTCTGAGCCGCCTTGAAAACACAAGAAAAACTGATTTTAAATAATTACGCTTATATCATATTTACGGTTCATATTTGCTGCCGGCCGGGTCGGTTACTGTGTAGTCGCCGCCGGATATGTCGGCTGTAGTTTCAAAGTCTGTGATGTCCTGATTTACGATACCATCGAACAGGTCATATGTGAAGGTGTAGCCCTGTGCCGATACTGCTTTGACATATATTTTGATATTGCTTGCGGCTGTGACAGGGATTAAGTCTTCGATTTTGACTGTGCCTTCGAGGCTATGGAGCTTACCGTCGTCCTCTTTTGAGGCATCAGAGGTATCATTTTCCGTGTCATTCTTTGAGCCATCTTTTTTGGCATCATCCTTCCGGCTTAAGGCGGATGTGATGGAGTCTGTGTCTGCAGAGTCTGCACTGTCTGTGCCGTTTTCTGCCAACAGCTGTCGGATATCGTATGTCTTTAGCTCTGTATCTGAGCTTGCAACTACGAGCTGCACACTGTTAAAGTCAAAGTAATCATTTCCCATGACCGCTACATCTACATCTGTGCCAAGCTTTATGCTGCCATTGTCAAAGGTTGGTTTATTGGCAAGTATGCCGGATGCTACATTTTTGAACACTGATGTCACACCTTTAAACTCATCGAGCACCTCTGTGCTTCTCTTATTTCCGTCAACAAACAGAAATGTCACATTGCCTGCATAGTCCTCAGACAGTGGAAGGGTGGCCTCACCCGTATACTTGATGCCGTTTAGCTCGAGCGGTATCTCGTTTGTACCGAAAAATACACTGGTTTTTGTATCCTCTGTGTACTCCTTTGGCACCACCGAGACAGAGACTGTGTATGTCATATCGGTAAAATCTGCACTTTTTAAGGAAATATCCCAGTCTGTTATGAGGCTGGCCTCCTCCTCAAGAGTGGACTTGATATCATCCTGCATGGTCTGCACATCAGAAAGTATCACCGATGTGTTGTCTGAGGTGTATGACATCTGTGTCTCGAGCTTTTTTATCCTGTTATTAAGCAATACTGCCCCCGCAATAAGTGCGGCGAGCAGTATTATGGTAATCGCATTGAAAATATTTTTTTTCAAATTCATATTATAGTGTTATTCCTCATCTTCCTCTGCAGCTACAGCTATTCCAAGCTCCTCAAGCTGCTTTGGATCTACAGTTCCGGGTGCCTCTGACATGAGGTCCGAAGCGTCCTTTACCTTAGGGAATGCAATAACCTCCTTGATATTGTCTGTATGCAGCATATGCATGCAGATACGGTCAACACCGAAGGCAAGTCCTGCGTGTGGCGGTACACCATATGAGAATGCATCAAGCAGGAATCCAAACTGCTCATGTGCACGCTCCTTTGTGAAGCCAAGCACCTCAAACATCTTCTCCTGAATGTCATCCTGATGGATACGCACTGAGCCTCCACCAAGCTCTGTACCATTGAGTACGATATCATATGCCTTTGCACGAACTGCGCCCGGATCTGAGTCTATCTTGTCCCAATCCTCCTCCATAGGCATAGTGAATGGATGATGCATTGCCATAAATCTGTTTTCCTCATCAGACCACTCAAGGAGTGGGAACTCAGTTACCCAGAGGAAATTGTACTTGTTCTCATCAATCAGGCCAAGCTCAGCTCCAAGCATGAGACGAAGCGCTCCAAGTACATTCCATACGATTTTATTCTTGTCTGCTGCGAAAAGGAGTAAATCTCCCGGCTTTCCGTTCATCTTTGCAACAAGTGCATCAAGCTCAGCTTCTGTCATAAACTTGGCAAATGATGACTTGTATGTGCCATCCTCATTGATGCACAGATAAGCAAGTCCCTTTGCTCCACAGCCCTTTGCGTGCTCTACAAGCTTGTCAATCTTCTTACGAGGCATCTTTGCCTGTCCCTCTACATTGATACCGCGGACAGAGCCACCATTTTCAAGAGCTCCTGTGAATACTCCAAAACCACAGTCCTTTACCACTTCCGAAACATCGCAAAGCTCCATACCAAAGCGTGTATCAGGCTTGTCAGAACCAAATCTGTCCATAGCCTCCTGCCAAGGCATACGCTTAAACGGAATCTCAACATCCACATTTATGACCTCTTTAAAAAGGTGCTTTAACAGTCTCTCATTTACCTCGATTACATCATCGATATCTACGAATGAAAGCTCCATATCGGCCTGTGTAAACTCAGGCTGTCTGTCTGCACGCAGATCCTCATCACGGAAGCATCGTGCAATCTGGAAATATCTGTCATAGCCTGAAGCCATCAGAAGCTGCTTAAAGAGCTGTGGTGACTGTGGAAGCGCATAAAAATGTCCGTGGTGTATACGGCTTGGCACGAGATAATCTCTTGCTCCCTCCGGTGTAGACTTGCAAAGGATTGGTGTCTCTATCTCCAAAAAGCCCTCGTTTGCCATAAAGTCACGCATCACGCGAAGCACATTGCTTCTGAGCATGAGATTTCTCTGGATATCAGGGCGGCGAAGATCAAGATAACGGTATTTAAGTCTGATGTCCTCGCTGGTCTTTGAATTCTCCTCAATCTGGAACGGAGGTGTCTGTGCCTCTGAAAGCACTCTGATTGATGTAGCGATAACCTCGATATCACCTGTCTTTAAGTTCTCATTGACAGCGGCTGTTCTCTTCTGGACAGTTCCCTCAACTGCGATGACGAACTCACTTCTTAAGGTGCCTGCCTTTTCAAAGCCCTCTGCACCTACATTTTCCTCACCGAATACTATCTGAAGTATTCCGCTTCTGTCTCTTAAATCTACGAAAATGAGACTTCCTAAATTTCTTCTCTTCTGTACCCAGCCCATCACGGTGACCTTCTCACCGATATTGGCATTTGATACCTCTGTACATCTATGGCTTCTATGTAAGCCCTGCATTGATTCTGCCATTTTATACTCCTTATATTTCTACTATATATTTATTCTAATAACTGTTTAGTACCACTGCTACACAGCTAAACTGCTGCTTATCAGATTCCTATCTGTTAAAAAACTCAACAAACTCCTCGTAGCCCTCTTTCATAAGCTGCTCCTTCTGGAATTTCTTATTCTTGTTCATGCGCACAACAAGCACCTGCTGTCCGTTTGCTCTTGCGTCTTTTGCCTGGTTCATGACATCAACAAGCTTGTCTGCCGGATATTTCTTCTCAACCAGATAAGCCACCTTCTTTGGACTCTCAGGAATCTTGAAGCCGCTCTCCATGAGAAGCAGGATAATTCTCTCAAAACCGATTGAAAAACCACAGGCCGGTACATCATTTCCGGTGAACTTTCCAATCATCTTGTCATATCGTCCGCCACCGCCACAGGCTGCGCCAAGCTCAGGCATTGATATCTCAAAAATAGTTCCTGTGTAGTAGCTCATTCCACGAACAAGTGTAGGGTCAAATACGAGCTCAAACTTTGCTCCCTTTGTGGCATTAACAGCAGTAGCTATCTCTGTCATATTTGTAACCACTTCTTCGTCTAAATATTCACCGAGCTTTTCTGAAAGTATATTTACACCCTCAGTGACATCCCTTGTCTGCTCCAAAAGCTTGAACAGATCAAGATATTTGTCAATATTTTCCTGTGGGTAGCCATCCTGTGCAAGCTCACTTGCAACGCCTTCCACTCCTATCTTGTCCATCTTATCGAGTGTGATAAATACGCTGTCGTAGTCCTCCTCAGCGAAACCACTGTAAGCAGCCATTGCCTTTAGGATTCTTCTCTCGTTGATTCTTATCTCAAAGTTCTCGAAGCCGAGTCTGCCGATTGTGGTAGTGGTTGCTGTAATCAGCTCTATCTCTGCCAGATTGCTTGGCTCTCCGAGTATATCTATATCACACTGTGTAAACTGTCTGTAGCGGCCTCTCTGAGGTCTGTCTGCTCTCCACACACTGCCCATCTGAAGTGCCTTAAACGGCGATGGCAGGTTGTTGGCATTGTTTGAATAATATCTTGAAAGTGGCACTGTAAGGTCATAGCGCATTCCAAAGTCTACTACATCCGACTCTTCCTTTGCTGTCTCCAGATTCAGCTTCTCGCCTCTCTTCATTACCTTGAAGATCAGCTTCTCATTTTCTCCGCCCTGCTTGCTTGTGAGATTCGCTATATTCTCCATGCATGGTGTCTCTATCGGTGTAAATCCGAAGCTTCTATATGTATCCTTGATCACGCTTGTCACATAATCACGGATTTCCATCTCTGCAGGTAGTATATCCTTCATGCCGTTGACCGGCTTTTTGCTCAGTGCCATTTGGTTTCCTCCATCTATATTAAAATATTGAATTCATTAGCTATTCTATTATACTTTTCGGTTTTGCAATCGTCAAGGGTTACAGGGGATTTTGCTGTATGTGCTATAGGATGTACTGCAAGCCACGGCACCGTTAGGGCACACGCATATGCTTTGCTTTCGCTACGCTTTGCCGCTAAGATACTGTACGGATTATGCTTTTTATTCTTCTATGCTTGACGAAACCGTCGAAACGCGCCTTCCATGGCGCGGTTCTCCTTGACTTGCCCTCCATGGCAAGTCATTTCTGTGCTTCATGTGCATAATCCTACAGTATCTAAGCGGCTTCGCTATTCGCTCAATCAAAACATATGCGTGCGCCTTAGCGGTGTCGTGGCTTGCAAATGCTAATGCACATCTACTGTGGTGGATTGCAGATGCCGCACGGAGACAAGCCCATGGATTTTGCTTCATCAAGTGTTACCTCTGTATCACTCTTTTTCAAAGTCCGACAGCCCGCACGGTGATATTTCTTGCCGGTTGCAGTGATATGAACCATCGTCTCGCTGTTTGAGGAATCAGCAGCGCTATTTTCTGTTGCTGAACTGTCTGAGCCTGATGATGCACTTCCTGTTGTACTGCCTGAAGAGCCGGATTCTCCTGCCCCGCTTCCAGCGCTGCTCTGCGAGCCTTCATTCTGCGGTGTATCCGTCTGAGCACTCTGCTGCGGAGTGGTGCCTTCCAGCCAGCTGTCACCATTCTCATAGTTTATTCCGATGCCCGGCTGCACATTATAGCAATAGACATTAAAAAGTATGCCGCCACCGTTATCCTCAACCGACTTTGCCTCTATGAGAACGCCATTTGCAACTAGATTGCTGCCCGAGAACATCGGAGTCACTCTGTAAAGCACATGATTTCCTGTATTGTTTACATAATCCGCTACCAGATTCTCAAACGGCAGCATGCCCTCCACATTCAGGTATCTCGTACCGGTAATAAGATTCTTCGGATTGGCATTCTCGCCGGCAAGCTGATAGCCAATAAGATGACAGCGATTATATAAATACCTGTCCTTTATCACATCATACTTCACCGTATGCCAGCCTGATGGCTTTATCATGCCTATCTTGCCACGCTCCTCAGTCGGCATGATATCTCTGCAGATATTGGCATAAGCCACACCGCATCTGCCAAGTGAATCCAAATCACTGTAATTTTCAAAAGCAGTGGTAGTCATATCGCTGTCCGTAAAAAAAGGCTCATTATTGTTGACAGCCACATATGCCTTGCCATCATATGCCGGAATAGCATCGATGGAAACGTAGGAATTGTTGTTTACAAGATCCTCCTGTGGCCCATCCACTTTATCCTTGCTGCCTAAAGCACCGGAAGAATCCTCATCTGCTACAACAGCTCCTACGGCATGCCCGGCACCTTCAGTGCCTGATAAATCAGTGGAGGTACAGCCTGTAAAAATTGTAGCAATTGCAAGTAACTCACATAGTGTAATTGCAGCTGTTTTCCTTAACTTTAGCCATATGTTCATATAAAATCACTCTTTCTATCAATCGATTGATATTGGATTTTCCCTAATTACAATAAATTAAATGAATACTTAAATTACTAAACCTAATATACTTTTATTTCCTCGCTTCATTTATTATAGCAAACATTTGTTTGTTTTTCAATCCTTGCTGTAAAGCTATACATTCCCCACTATTTGGACAGTTACTGTTCACACCTAACAGTATGACCAGCGACGCTCTCCTAGGTGGATTACCACCACAGCGTAAGGGCCGTAAGCCCCGCCTGGCGGGTGCACACGGATTCTCGTGAGAGCGCATAGCGAAGCTGTTTAGATACTGTAGGATTATGCCCGTGAAGCACAGAAATCCGCAGCCATGGACGGCTGGGGAAGGCGTTATGCGCCACGGACGGCGCATAAAAGCCGGTTTCGTCGAGCATTGAAAACCCAAAAGCATAATCCGTACAGTATCTTAACAGCGCAGCGTAGCGAAAACGAGAGTCCGTGTGCACCACGACCTGGCGGAGCTTACGGCCCGAACCAACTAAAAAAGCCACCCCAGGCATAACACCCGGTGTGGCTTTTAATCATGTATTATGAAATTATGTGAATCACCTAATGTGAATCAACACTGCTATATTGCAGAACAAATCTACTCGCAAAGCTTAGAAAACTCATCCGCAACAAACTGAACCTTGGTTCCGATAATAACCTGAACAGAATTCTTGCCAGGCTTCATAACGCCTGCAACACCTGCAGATTTAATCTTCTTGTCATCAACCTGAGTGATATCCTTAACCTCAAGTCTAAGTCTTGTGATGCAGTTATCAATGCTTGCAATATTGTCTTTGCCACCGCAGCCCTCAAGAATAGTCTTTGCTACTGCTGTGTAGTCATTGTTAGAAAGCACTGCCTTCTTCTCTGCCTCGACATCATCGTCCTCTCTACCAGGGGTCTTAAGATCCCATTTCTTGATAGCGAAATAGAATACAATGTAGAATACGATAAAAGCTGCGATTCCAAGAGGAATGATGAGCCATGTCTTTGCTGCAGCCGGAAGTGAAGATGAGAATAATAAATCCATCGCGCCGGCTGAGAATGAGAAGCCTGCTCTAAATCCAAGAGCTACTGTAATCATTGTGAAAATACCATAAAGTAAAGCATAAATCACATAGAGAACAGGAGCAAGGAACATAAATGCAAACTCGAAAGGCTCTGTAACACCACAGATGAATGCACAGATAGCTGCAGAAGCAAGGATACCGATGGCAGCCTTTTTCTTAGCAGTCTTTGCACACTTAACCATGGCAAGTGCAGCACCAGGAATACCAAACATCATACATGGGAAGAAACCTGACATGTACATTCCGAGGCTCCATGAAACATCCTTTGATGTCTCGCCATTCCAGAAATGAGAGAGGTCTCCAAGTCCGATAGTATCGAACCAGAATACGTTGTTTAATGCGTGGTGTAATCCTGTAGGGATTAACAGACGGTTCAGGAATGCATAGATACCTGCGCCGACCACGTCAAGACCAACGATTGCTTTACCGATAGCTACAAGAGCACCGAAAAGTAATGGCCATACGAACAGTAATACTACAGATACAAGGATTGAAACAACACCTGCAATAATTGCTACGCAACGCTTGCCACTGAAGAATGACAGCCAGTCAGGAAGCTTTGTATCCTTAAATCTGTTGTAACACAAAGAACCAATAACACCGGCTAATATACCGATAAATGGGTTTGCAATCTTGTCGAATGCAAGTGTCTTTGTAGCGCTGTCAGCGATAGATGGCATGATTGTTGTAACAAAGCCTGTAGACAGGAGTGTTGTCATCATCAGCCATGAAGCTAAAGCTGCAATACCGCCGGTACCGTCGTTCTTTTCCGACATACCGACACCAACGCCGATTACAAAAAGGATGGCCATGTTGTCAATCAAAGCGCCCCCTGCTTTAACTAAAAACAGACCTATTAAATTACGCACTCCCTCGATGTCACCACCCTGCATGGTTGCAGGACATAAAAAATATCCAATACCCATGAGAATACCACAGATAGGAAGTACTGCTACGGGAAGCATTAAAGCTTTACCCAGTTTTTGAAGAAATTTCATAAATTTCCCCTCCTTTACATTATGTATACTAAACTGGAGATACTCCAATAAAGTTCGTTATTATTATATAATTATATTCAAATCTACGCGAGACTTAAAATCTCATCACCGGCGGATACATCACCCTCTTTGAGCATCTTTATCTCACTATAATCAGCAGTGTTGCCAATTAAAACCGGAGTAATGACATTAAGATCTGCTGCCTTAATCTGCTCCAGGTCAGCCTCCATCAAAAGGTCACCCTTCTTCACCTGATCACCAACGGAAATATGTGATGTAAAAGGATCACCCTTTAGTACCACTGTATCCAGACCAATGTGCAAAAGCAGCTCGACTCCCTGAGTGGTCGTCATGGTAAAAGCATGAAGCGTATCAAATACAGCTGTCACCTCACCATCCGCCGGAGCGTAAAACCTGCCCTCAGAAGGAATCACGGCCACGCCGTCTCCCAATATCTTCTCAGAAAATGTAGGATCCGGAACCTCTGTAATAGGAACCACTCTACCGTTGCACGGAGAACAGATCACCTTTCCCTTTGATTTATTCTTAAAAAAACCTAACATGATATCTCCTTTCCGTCGATATACACACTCACAATATCCAAATCATCATTGAGAAGCACAAAATCTGCTCTCTTTCCTGCAGAAATGCTGCCTGCTTCATCATAGATGCCAATCTCCTTAGCAGGATTGGCTGTAGCACACATAATTGCCTCCTCAAGCGGAATACCTGCCTGCCTTACTGTGAAACGCATACAATCCATCAGATTGGTTGCCGAACCGGCAATTGTCCCATCATGGAGTGTGGCAAGCGAACCTCTGACCGTCACTGCCTGTCCACCGAGTGTATACTCACCATCCTCAAGCCCTGTGGCTCTCATGCTGTCACTTATTAAAATCATGCGCTCAGCCCCAAACATGGCAAATGTCGCCCTGATAACCGACGGATGAATATGCACTCCGTCACAAATGAGCTCTGCATGACATTTTTTTGAATCTCTCACAGCCCCGATAACTCCCGGATTTCTGTGATGAAGCGGTGGCATCGCATTATACAAATGTGTAGCATGGCTTGCACCATGCTCAATAGCCTCTACTGCGGTGTCATAATCCGCCGCTGTGTGTGCTATTGAAACCACAACACTTCCTCTTACCCTGTCTATAAAATCAATCGCGCCCGGCTCCTCCGGAGCGATATCTACAAGCTTTATCAAGCCATGGGCCGCATCCTGAAGCTCACAGAAATAATCATAATCACATCGCATGATATTCTCTGCCGCCTGTGCGCCCTTTTTAGAAGGACTGATAAAAGGTCCCTCCATATTGATACCTACAAGATGTGCACCACCATGATAATTATAATCACCGGCATTTTTCATGACACTCAAAAGCTCATCCCTTTGAATGGTCATAGTAGCCGGACACACGCTCGTCACTCCGACAGAAGCCTCGTATGCTGTAATCACATCAAGTGCCTCTGTGGTACCGTCACACATATCAGCTCCCTTGCATCCATGAAAATGAATATCCACAAGACCCGGTATCATGATAAGACCTGATGCATCTATAATCTCCTGCGATTCGCTGTCATTAGCCGCGTCCGTGTCAGCTGTTCTCTCCAAAACACTGTCAAAACGGCCATCCTTAACGACAACATCGCCTTGCATGAAGCTGCCATCCTCTGTAAATACCCTTGCATTTTTTATTATCATATACATGCACCTTCTCAACTAAAAAACATCTACAAACAACTCAATGCAGCCTCATCCGCTACAAGCGTAACATCATTGTGCAGCTGCAATACAGAAGCCGGCACCTGTGGTGTAATCGGTCCAAAGAAAGCCTTGTGAACAATCTCTGCCTTATCCTCACCACTTGCAACAATAAGAATCTTCTTAGCCTGCATGATGGTCTTGATGCCCATTGTATAAGCCTGCTTCGGAACATCATCAGCCGATGCAAAAAAGCGCTTATTAGCCTCAATAGTAGACTCTGTAAGATTCACACAGTGTACCTGCTTGTCAAAAGACTCGCCCGGCTCATTAAAACCGATATGACCATTGTGTCCGATACCAAGAAGCTGTAAATCAACACCGCCAAGAGACTGAATCAGCTCTGTATAGCGCTTGCACTCCTTCTGTGAATCCGGCTCCATGCCGTTTGGCAGGTGAGTATTCTCAACCGGAATATTCACATGATCAAACAAATTCTGATGCATAAAATAATAGTAGCTCTGGTCATTCTCACGGCTTAGTCCCTTGTACTCATCAAGATTCACCGTCATAACCTCTGAGAAGTCCAAATCCCCCTTCTTGAACCACTCAACGAGCTGCTTATATAAACCGATAGGTGTAGAGCCTGTAGCCAGTCCCAATACACAATTAGGCTTCATAATCACCTGTGCCGATACGATATTTGCAGCCTTTCTGCTCATATCTGCATAATCCTTAGCCTGATATATTCTCATGAAAAATCCCCCCAATTCGTAAAATATACCCAACACTATCTGCACAACCTTCAAATGTGTTGCTTGATTGCATATATGCATTTTACCTTATATAGGACATTTTGTCCAGTACTTTTTGTTATATTTTGCACATTTTATAAAAAAAATATTAAATTTTAATGCGGTGAAGTGGTAAAATTGCATAAAAATTCACTTCACCCGAATCTATAATTTCTTACCTACCACCCTGCATCTCTTTCTGCAGAACTAAAATAATCCGTTACACTTATATCTAATATAGCGGATTACCCTGTAAAATACAATTATTTATAATCTTGAGTGTCCAGCCATAGACCATCATACTGTCATTATTAAGAGAAAATGACAGCATATTTTTATCAGAGAGCAGTGAATTACTTTGTCCCATATGTCAGAAAGGCGGTCTTGTCTTCCGTGATTAGCATTGTAAGCAGATAAGCACAAAAGAAACCACCGCAGGAATTTAGCTTAGTTAAAGCGTTAAATTCTGCGGTGGTTTTAATTATGCAGTCTTTTTAATTTCTATATCCATAATACCAATACCAATATAGCGCGTTCACCAGATTTTTTAATTCCGCAGATGAATTTCCACTATTAATGACCTTCTGTGAATAGCTGAACGGACCATAGTCCAGCTCTAAAATACAGGCCTTATTCTTTTCGGTGACTTTGCATGCATAATTACTATTCAGGTTGCGTGCCATTATTCCGTTTATATCTACACAATACACCCCATCTGAAGCCTTTTTAGGTGTCAGACTGACTTCATTGCCATATGCATTAACATAGCTGAACTTGTAATTGTTTATATCACAGCCTTCGTTCACCATAAAATAATGTCTTACTGTCATCTCAGACTTACATATCAGAGAGCTTCCATAATATGTCAGTCCATTACTCTGACTATTTGCACTATCTGTTTTAATAACAGCCTTATATGCAGCAAAATCAGCTGCTGCGACAATTTTATCGGTATCGCTTAAAATAGCGTTTGCCGGCTTGCCTGTGTTATATTTAAAGAAGCTCTGCGCTGCCGTTCCATAGTTTAAGAGTGCCTTCACCAGCTTAATGGTTTCTTCCGGATACTCGTTTGATTTTGACAGGAGCTCGGTGGCATATTCCTTTACACTGTAAGTGTATTCATTTCCACTATTACCATCCACCACCATTTTGGCTTTAACCGTATCTGACATCTGTGCAGCATTTAGTGGACATGCAAACTTATATATAACCTTTCCGTTTTTCTCAACAGGGATTGCATCGTTTACGCTGACCTTATATGGCCGGCTATTATTCACCGTAAACTCCATATATGCGTTGCTGTTTGATTTGATACTTTCAGGAAGCTCCATATAGTAGTTCATATCAATATTATCTTTTAAAGTAAGGCTCCTGCCAACAAGCTTCTCAGAATCTTTTTCTACATTATTGGCGGTAAATGCTTTAATACAGAAATTACCATGCGTATTCTGATAATTCCAACTGCGGGAATATGCCAACCCTGTCCCATAGAAATAATAGCTTGCCGTATTATCACTTGACGCATGATTCTCCCACACCATTTCATTATTATAATTTACATCTCCGGTCATAGCTGCCTCAATGTCAATGGCAGGTGTATCAGTAGTCACTACAACCGAATAGCTTGTCCCAGGCTTCAGATTAACCGCTGATTTAAGTGGAATGGTATATACTCCGGCATAGGTTGTCTGCCCTGTAGTGGTAGCAGTCTCCTTCTTTGTTCCGCTGGTTGGCTTTGTCTTATCTTTTAAATCTGTATAAATCTCTATTGTATAATTCACATTCGTTTTAGATGTAATAGACAGGGAAACTGCTTTTAAGTCCTCAGAAGATACTCCCTGTTTTGCCTGAGTAGTAAAAACATTGGCCAATTTTCTGTAACCGCTTTGATGGGCTACATTTAACCCTCCATCAACTTGATAATTGTTATCATATCCATCATTAGCAGAAAAATCAAACACCCAAGCCGTATCGGATAAAGAAAACGTTTCATATGACATCCAGAAATAACTCTGATTATAATATAAACCGGTTCCTTCTCCCCAACTATTACGAATCAGCCATGCACCATCTTTTTCAGGTTTAACACCATCTCTGAAATTATCTTTAGAATAGTTATCATCCCATCCAACAACCATTACCGCATGACCTGCTCTGTTATTTATTTTATCATTATAACTGTTATTTATGTAATGATATCCGTTATCATTATGACTATACATAATTCCCACTGCACCATATTTTTTTATGGCTTTTTTCACATCTGATGCATTTTCCTTGATATTAATCATGTATGTATTTTCCAGATGTGCCTTATCCTTTGAATATGCATATTCATCAGATAAACCTGTATTAAGAAAAGCATCAATAGTGCTTGCTGTATATCCGTTGCTTGCCACCTTACTATATGGTACATCACTCTCGCTTACCGGACCACACCACTGTCCCATTCTGCGTGCCGCCATCAAATAGTTGCCACCACGATTGAGATAACCATACTGAACACTTGTATTATTCATATAGTACTTTGCATAGTCCCCCTCTGTTCCACCAAGCGGATCTAACAGCGAATTATATGCATAATATGCCAGATGCAGTTCACTAAGATCTATATTTTTATCAAACGCACCATCATTAATCAGATCAAACTCTGCAAGACCTATTGACGAAAATGTCCAGCATGTGCCAAGAGGATTTTGATTACGAACAGACGGATATTTCGCCTTGATATCGCTGACTCCATTTGCCGGATACTTGTTCTCTATAGTTTCATCTGCAGAATATCCCCAATCATCAGAATACGGCACCGCCTCATCCGGTTCATACACCGGTGTATTATAATCCAAATCACTCAGAATATATCCACTTGTAATGCTATTTTCTACAATTGGCTGTTGTTCTGCTTCAACGCCTTGCCCTGCTGACACCGGTTCTGCTGCCACCGGAACAGCCACACCTAATATCATAGCCGCACTTAACACCAATGATAAAAACTTTTTTGTCTTCATTCGACTTCCTCCATTGTATTAACTCCTCTTACGTTTCTTCTTCAAATGTAGGTAAAATCACAACTGACGTCACATTAGTCAATCGGTATAATTGGAAGCTCTATCACTCCGTTATCAGATTTCGGTTCATTATTATTATTCATTCCTGAATTGTCATTATCTGAATCATCTGTGCCTGAACCACTATCTCCTGAATTGTTTATTTCAGATTTTTTATCAATCTTATCACCTGTTTTATTTACATCGTCTGAATTGTTTTCTGATTCATCATTTTTCATTATATCAGTCTCATATGAATCCCTGGAATCATTATTATCGGTGTTTTCTGATGAGCTCTTTGTATCTTTCAAGCTTTTGCCCGTTTCTTTTGTAGTTGTTGAACTTTCGTCAGAATTCTTATCCACATTACTAGTCTCTGTATTTTCTGTATCCAATATCATCTCTGTAGCTGATACTGCCTCTGTGGCTATTTCTGAGCTTGTTTTATTTTCAAGCGCTATATTCTTTGCAGACAATGCCGCAACTGTAATTGCTACGCCAAAAATCAATATCACTATTGTGCTAACCATTTTTTTATTAAAATTAAATTTCATTTTCTATATCCTAGTATAATTATGGTGTAGTCAATCAAGACTACTTGGTTAATAAATTTCTGTAAATCAGATAACTAAAGAAGGGATTCTTCCTTCATCAGATACTCTTTGCTTGTCCAACTATATGACAAAAATACTTGTGGTATTCCATCTCTTCTTACACTAATTTCAAAATACTGCCGATAATACTCAATTCCTTCAAGCCCAGCCTTGCTCAAATAATCATCAAATATTCTATTGATATTTGCAAATATTTTCAAAGCCTGCTTACGGTTGTGCACTACAATGCACTCGCTTAAATCATCAATTGAATGCTCTTTAATATACCCATCATTGCATATATATCTATGTTCCTTTTTTACCAATTCAGCCAAGCTGCAAGTAGATGACTTTTTAAATTCGAAATAGAAATCTATAGGTTCTGTCTTATAATCGTCAGACACTGAAAAAGCCTCTAAAAAATTCCACTTTTCATAATTTTCTTTTATATATGCATGCTTTTTAGCAAGCTGAATTTCCTCTAACTTCAACTCTCAAAGTCAGGAATTATACTCTAGTACTATATTTTATGCAAAATCAACATAATATTTACCATCTTTCTTAACCGGTTTTAAAATCTGATTTCCTACTGTAAACTTATAATCAGATATATTTTTACTATCAATGCTGAAATAGCATAGTCTTCTAAAACTATAGTACTCTTTCTATATGAAATTTACAAGCAAAACTATGCCATTTGTTGTTTCTGATATTCGAACCAGTACAATGAATTCAGTAAAATCTCTGCATCAACATTGCATTTTGTATATGCCTTGGCAACATAATTCCGGTACCTTGAATTGCTTTCTCTGCTCACGAATTTTTCTGTTATCTGTTCTGTCCTTTTTCGCCATCCTAATCTCTCCGTTCCACTCCGGTCGATGCTAAACCAATGTCCTCCGACCACCCATCTCCCTTAAAAATATCAATACTCTTTAAGGTAGGAATTGCACAATACTTTCCTATCAGATAATTTTTCTCATAGTTTTCGTCCTTACGGATAGGTAATAGTATAGCTAAAAACCCCAAAATACTAGTAAGTTCCTGCAAAGTTTACCATATCCACTGATTACGTACCTCGTTTGCCTCATCAGATGATTTACAAATCTCACGCCATTTTTCCACACCCTTACCGCAATTTACTGTCTTCCAATCAAATAGTCTAAAAGCCAGAGCCGCACAAGCCTGTCGAAGCTCAATACAATGCTTAATATCTTTCATAGCAGCATTATCGTAGTTAATTAATTCTGCCAAAAAAAACAGTAATCTATCTATTCTTTCAATTCCAATAGTATCTATAACCGTATTCTTCGTATATACCAGATTATGTAATATCCATATAGCAGAAAGTAGTCCCGGTTCTTTCCTAAGCTCAATTAATTTGACTATCTTTTCAAGCATTTCACTAGTAATAACACTATCAGGATAACGTTTAATATACTTTTCCATAGCTCTAAGAGAATCTATTGATTGAGATTCATTCATTGCAAAAATATTCTCTTGTACATCACGTTCCCATTGTTCATCCCGCAAAATAAATATATCAAAACACTTTGTATAAATCCCCTTTTCATTCATTTCATGTGCCAGTTTAATAAGAATCTCTCGTGCTTCATCGGAAATCATACTATTGCAATTTTCCAGCATAGCTGCTATTGCATATACGGCCTTTCTAGAATTATCCTCAAACATAATATTCGCTGTATTCTCTGCAATTTTGTACCAGTATTTACTTATCTTATTTAGAATAATAAGCACCTCTTTTTCATTCCAATAGCCTAGCTCCACATTCGCACATAAAAGTGTCAATTGTTTTAAATATAAATCATTGCTATCCGTAGCAATATCATATGTAATAAAATAATTCTTAACCGACAATTTTGGAATTGATTCATCAATGTATGGTAAAGTTTCATATACCCATAAGTAATAACCAGTCAATTTAGGCAATTGAGTTTTCTCATCAATATTTGCCCAAATTAACTTCACATATTCATCATGCTGTTTAGTACTTAAAAGATGATATTCATCTAAAATCTTTAATCTTACGACTTTTGTCTTCCATTCGTAATCAGACTTCCAATCATCTTTTAATAGCCAATTTATCACATCTTCATCTATCAGCACATTATATTCTTCAAACAAAGTATCCAATCCTTGCTTGTTAAAATAACAGTCAAAAATATCTATTCCATTTGAACCATCAACTCTCGAGTGCATTGTTACTTGCTCTACAATCTCAGTTTCCATCATTAGAGGAAGTAGCTTAACCTTCATACGTTCGGATATTTGCCGTAATAGCTTATCCATTAATTGAGTTACTTCAAATCGAGGTGGAATGTTCCTATAACTCATAATTTTCTGAATAAACTGTAATTCCTTTTTTTGCATCCTTTCAGATGCCCGGCTTGAAAATCTTTGCAATAATATAGGAACATTTTCCCTTATATGCCCAGCTAAATATTCCGAGAAACCATTTCCCATTGCAATTATTTCACCGATATTAACCTCAATAGCATTTATTAAAATATCTATAACATCGTCAATATACCCACTCTCTAAATCCATTACAAATTTTCTATTTATAAGTTTTTCTATTGTTCCTGTACTCGAACAACGAACCAACAGAAACAAACCTAATCTATTATTAAAATCATAAATAGACGCTATCAAAGGCAATTCCATATCTGAAATAACCGTAACGCATCCACATTTAAATGGAACCCCGAGTTTCTCTAAAACTTTATAAAGCTGGTATCCTTCCGCATGTCCGAAACGACTATATGAGCCTATTGTCATTGTTCTCCTGTTTAGTTCAAATGTTTCCTTTTCAAATTGATTATCAACACAATGATTAAAAAGTTCTTTAGCAACATTATTTTTCCATGATTCCCAGTTAAAAAATTCTTTTTTCCGGTCAATCTCTTCTAATATCTCATCGATTCCCATTTGTTCAAATTCGTATTTTCCTTTATGTAAAGAATATGCCTGCTGACAAATAGAAAGTAACTGTAATACCGATGCCTCTAAACTCTTTAGATAATAATTTTCATTATTCTCATCTACTTTACAAATTAAATCTTGTCTGAGCTGCTTTAACTTTTCAAGTGATTCTTCCAATTTTCCACATTCCAAATCGAGCCCTATTACCAACAGTCTCTGTTCATAACACTCCTCCGGAATATCGCACTGATCCAACTCCCTTCTCAAACTCGGTATATCTAATTTAAAATAACATGCCTTAGCTCTTTCTATCATTAAGTCGACTTTACCATTATTTCCACTATCCTGATAGACAGTCAAAATGTCCATAAGACTCTGCCATTCGTTCCAATTCATAGACTCCCTATAATCAGAAAGCAGTATCTGCCCTATATAGAACCACTTTCGTATTTTGTCTGAACCACCGGCATTTTCCTTAATTTTTACATAATACTTGTCCCATATCTGCCTTAAGTGAAATACTTCATACTCGCTATATGGTAGCATTGTTTTTATACGTCTCCAGCACAATTCATAAGCAAAATCCAACATTACGTCAATATCTTCCGTCTCATGCTTTTGTAACAATCCATTCTCGTCAGTATACATACTTAACTCTACAGCCGTATTATATGGAATAATATACCAACCCGGATATTCATCACGTTCCTTTTGCCACGTTTCTGTTAGTTTAATAATATCATCAGTATAGCTATCTTTGTGCGCAAATATTCCATCAACTTCCACCCTCTCCAAATGCCATTCAAGTAATGTATATGAACTCTTATCCTGCCAGTCTTCATGTGTCGTTGGACTCTTTTGATTGTATTCACCATCATTTTGACTCATCAATTCAAGAATCTTATTGAGCGTCTCGTTACTAGATTGCGTTGAAGCCATCAAACTATTAACATTGTCATGGATATCTCCCAGGCAATAAGAACCATACCTTTGCGGAAATAACTTTTTAATTTGATAAATTACTATATCCTCAAAATGTTTCTTGCATCTAGCTTTATTGATGCTATCAAGTTCACTTAAAGAAAGTAAATCATTAACACATCTATCCAAATCCTTTAGCCAATCAAAACTATTACTCTTTCTTATTTCATTAGCTAAAAGTCTCATAGTTTCCTCACAGAACAAAATCTTCCTAATGTCATTCTGCTCTGTGTTATCTTTTTCATATTCAGCAACCGTTTTCCCAGCTGATACGAATATAGCCTCAAACTGTTTCTTATCCAAAATAGATAAACCTATTTTTTTTAAGACTGACTTAGGATCCCCAAAAAGTAAATCAGTTCCAGCTTCCACTACATCATGCTCATCCATTCTTTACCTCTCCTTCACAATAACTCTTCAGATTGCAGTAAAAACAATTTATACTTTACCACTTTTTCCTATGCCAACTCGGACTCATGCCCTCCACCGTCTTAAAAAGTCGACTGAAATATAAGTATAGTAAAACACTAGCATTTTCTGATACTTATTATGAGTAAATAATTAACTTGTTGCAATCCGTCCTTTCGGCAAACATATTTTCGACAAATTATATTATTCAGTATAGCGAATTTTAGGTTAATATTCAATTGATAACTATTATAAATTGCAAAGTTGCGGCAATGAAATGAGCTGATGCCTGACAAAAATGAGAACCGATTTTGGACAAGATAAGGAATCATAAACACCAATATGTTCCGCCCAGATAACAGCTCGATAATTTTATCTTGCATCAACTTAAGACATTTTCCTTAAGTTGATGCTTTTTGACCACATTGGTGCCTGCCCCCACCACTCATTAAATCACACATCTTCAGATGGACTTTGTATGAAAAAAGCAGCTCCCCTATTTTTCATAGACTAACTGCTCAAACCTCTGGTTCCATATTAAATTTTAATTTTCTGAAATGTCTTCTGTCCGGCTTAACTGCTTGCGAACATCACGTCCACGATACATAATTCGAACTATATACACTATTTCATTTTCATCATTTGTCTTATAAAATACCAAATAATTGTCCACCGGAAAGAACCGAAGTCCTCTGCTGTGCCATAGTTCTTCCTCATAAAGCCGGTTTCTATTCGGCATGGTGTCCAGCTTTCGAATAGCAGCCATAATTCGGTCTGTCT
>OBAG01000607.1_pt1 | contig 30319 bp, 27 predicted proteins | sample 1517701 | NCBI WGS metagenome assembly OBAG01 (sample SAMN04571702, study PRJEB22368) | human gut metagenome | biome: human gut; material: stool | host: Homo sapiens | place: Luxembourg | collected 2012-09-07 | reverse complement strand
CCTCCATGCAGTTGCGCTGGTTGAGGTACTGCCGCCGCGTGGAGAGGCTCTCCTTGGTGGTGAGCACCTGCCCGCAGGCGATGCCGTATTCGTTGAAGAGGTCGTAGTAGCGGTTCAGCAGTTTCACCTGCCCGACGGCCGAGAAGAGCTGGCGGGCCGAAACGGTGTCGATGCGTCCGACGCGGGTTTCGAGCAGGCTGCGGCCCGAGGCCACGGCGCCCGACGAGACGAGGATGAACTCCGTGCCGGCCCGGTGCAGGCGCGCCAACTGGTCCACGAGCGCCGAGATGCGCGTGGTGTCGGGCCGTCCGTCCTCGCGGGTGAGCACATTGCTGCCGATCTTGACGACGATGCGGCGGTATTTTTTCGATTCACAATTCATAATTCACAATTCAAAATCGCTTCGTCCGGACAAACGGATTCGGTCGCCTGCCCCCCCCCCTCTCCCGTCATTGCGAGGAGCGTGGCGACGCGGCAATCCGATCAAAGGTCGTAACCTCACAACGCGTCCAGCGGATTCCCACGTCGGTCCTTCGGCTCTTCCCGGAATGACAATCCAATTTTCACCTTTCGTTTCAGGGTTCATATTTATATCCCACGCCCTTGACCGTGACGATGCGTTCGTCGCCGATCTTCTGGCGCAGCTTGCGGATGTGCACGTCGATCGTGCGGTCGCCCACGACGACCTCCGTGCCCCAGATCTTGGCGTAGATCTCCTCGCGGGGAATCAGCTTCCCGGGCGACGAGTGGAGCAGGTCCAGCAGCGCGAACTCCTTGCGCGGGAGGGTGATCTCCTGTCCGTCGCGGATCACCGTGTAACGCTCGCGGTCGACCGTGAGCCCCGGGGCCGGGGCCTTCTCGGGAGGTCTGTCGGCGTCGATGCGCTTGAGGATCGCCTGCACGCGGCTTACCAGCAGCTTCATCTTGATAGGCTTGGTCAGGTAGTCGTCGGCTCCCACGTCGAACCCTGCCAGCTGCTGCCCCTCCTCGCCCAGCGCCGAGAGGAAAACCACCATCGTGTCCTTCAGCACGGGGTTTCGGCGGATCGCGCGGCAGGTCTGCGCCCCGTCCATCACCGGCATCATCATGTCCAGCAGGATCAGGTGCGGACGGCATTCGGCGGCCACTTTCAGCGCCTCGGCGCCGTTTTCGGCCGTGAAGACTTCGTAACCCTCGCGTACGAGGTTGTAACGGACGAATTCGAGGATGTCTACCTCGTCGTCGACCAGCAGGATACGGTGACTCATGGTGTCGGTTTTCGGTCAGGCGGCCCGCGAGGGGCCGTGTGTGCGTAACTTTTTGCGAAGATAATGATTTTCCGGCGAATATTCAATAAATTGTCGTACCTTTGGCCTTTCAACTATTCATATATGATCAACGAAGCTGATTTCAGCGCTTTAGGCCTCAGCGAGGAGATGCTCGCGGCCGTCCAGGCAAAAGGGTTCGAAACACCCACCTCCATCCAACGACTTACGATTCCCCGTCTGCTCTCGGGAGAGAACGACATCATCGCGCAATCCCAGACCGGCACGGGTAAAACGGCGGCTTTCGGGCTGCCGATACTCCAGCAGATCGAGCCTTCGAAAGAGGGCGTGCAGTCCATCATCCTCGTCCCGACGCGCGAGCTGGCCGTGCAGGCCGCCGAGGAACTTTTGAGTTACAACCGCGAGCGGCGGCTCTCGATCACGGCCATCTACGGAGGGGCCGCGATGAGCGAGCAGCTGCGCCGCCTGTCGCGGGGCGTCGACATCGTCGTCGGCACGCCGGGGCGCGTGCTGGACCACATCCGCCGCGGTACGCTCAAATTGGACAAGGTCCGTTTCCTGGTCCTGGACGAAGCCGATGAAATGCTCAACATGGGCTTCGTGGAGGATGTCGAGGAGATCATGGGCCATACGGGCGAAGACCGCCGCGTGCTGCTCTTTTCGGCCACGATGCCCGAGCGGATCATCCGTCTTTCGGAGGCTTACATGCGCAATACGGAGGTGCTGCGCGTGGAGTCGCAGCACCTGACGGCCGACCTCACGAACCAGATCTATTTCGAGGTGCGCGAAGCCGACAAGTTCGACGCCATGACGCGCATCATCGACATCGAACCGGACTTTTACGGCATCGTCTTCTGCCGCACGAAGATCGGCGTGGACGAGGTGGCGACGCGTCTGGTGGCCCAGGGCTATTCGGCCGAGGGGCTGCACGGCGACGTGTCGCAGGCCCAGCGCGAGAAGATTCTCCGCAAGTTCCGCGACAAGGCGGTCAACATCCTGGTGGCGACCGACGTGGCTGCGCGGGGTATCGACGTGTCGAACCTCTCGCACGTGATCAACTATTCGCTGCCGCAGGATTCGGAGAGCTACGTCCACCGCATCGGCCGTACGGGCCGCGCCGGCAACCAGGGTACGGCCATCACCTTCATTTCGGGCGCCGAACTGCGCCGTTTCAACTGGATGATGCGCGACATCAAGGCCGACATCAAGCGGGAGACGCTGCCTTCGCCGCAGGACATCGTGGCGATGAAGCGCGCCAAGATCAAGGACGATTTGCAGGAGATCGTGGCCAATGAGAGCTACGGCGACTACGCCGACATCGCGGCCGAACTGCTCGAAAGCTATGCGCCCGACGTGGCGCTGGGGGCCTTGCTGCGGCTGGCTTTCCGCAGTGAACTGGATCAGAGCAATTATCCCGAAATCCGTTCGTTCTCGGTCGACCGCAAGGGCAAGGCGCGGCTGTTCCTGGCACTCGGAGGCCGCGACGGCTACACGGCCCGCCGGATCGTGGAGATGCTCAAGCGCAAGTGCGGACTGCGGGACAAGAATATCGACGACGTGCGTGTCTTCGAGAACTATTCGCTGGTGAGCGTGCCGTTCAGCGACGCCGAGGCGGTCGTGGGGCAGCTCAACGCCTCGGGAGGCCGTCGCCGCATCGCCAAGATCGACGGTTCCGATGCGGAGAACGGCGGCGGAAAGCGGCGCCGGCCGGCTACGGAGGGTCGCAACGGCGGCGAAGGCGCGTCCGGAAGCGAATCGGCCGGAGAGCCTCGTTCCGAGACGCGGGGCCCCAGGAAGGCCGGGCAGCCCGAGGGCGCGGAGGAGTTCCGCTCCGAAAGGCGGCCGCGCAGGGAAACCGCGGAAACGGCGGACGACGCCGGGGAGCGGCGTTCCGTGACGCGGAGCCGGAAAAAGGCCGAGAACGACTGGAACGCGTCTCCGGCAGGCGGCAACGACGGGTTCGACTGGGAGGCTTTCCAGCGTTACGACGATGCCGCGGCATGGGAGAAGCCCAAGCGCGGCGGCGGGACCAGGAGCGTCCGCCGCAGCGGCCGTCCCGTCACCACGGGCCGTCAGGCTGCGCCCAAACGCATTGCCGCAAAGGGCCGCAAGCGCTGACGAAGGGCCGGAACAGACCGGAAAATTGCGCCGCCGTGCCGGGATGCAGCGATTTCGCGCTTCCGCAGGGCGGCGTTGTTGCATGTTTTGACGAAATCTTTTCGGCGTTCCGCATAAAATGGTTATATTTGCGAGATTTATATGCTCCCGCACATGCGGGAACCAAAAACGTGTACTGAAATGGCTACTGAAAAACCGACACTTCCTGCTCCCGAGGAGCAAGTCAGCCCTGCGGCTGAAGATGCGCAAGCGAATCCTGCCGTGACTGCCCGAGTCCCTGAACCCGAAATGCCCGCCGCCGGACCGGCTGCGGAGGCGTCCGCCGTTGCGGAAGAACCCGTTGCGGAGGTTGCGGATGCGCCCGCGGAATCCGCCGTGACGAAGACGCCCGCCGCAGAAACGCCTGCGGAGGAGGCCGCTGCGGAGCGGATTTCCGGCGAGGAGGCTGCGCCGCGCGCCAAACGTGCCCGGATCAAGCCTGCCGCCGGGCAGGAGGTTGCGGAATCGGAGGAGGACGCGTCCCGGGACGTGCAGGTGGACTTTGCCGATGAGGAGGCTGCGCTCGCGGCGCAGAATGCCGGGCTGGAGATCGAGGGCGCGACGCCCGAGGAGGAGGCCGCGGAGGAACTCGCCGCGCAGAAGCCCGAGGAGGACAAGTTCGCCGGAAAAGGCAAGGAGGAGTTGGTGGCCCTGTTCGCCCGGATGCTCGAAGAGCAGCCCGTGCAGTCGATCCGCCGGGATGTGGAGGCGTTGAAGATCGCCTTTTACCGCATCCGCCGCGCCGAGGTCGAGGCCGCACGCCGCCGCTTCGTCGAGGAGGGCGGCGCCGAGGAGGATTTCGCTCCTTCGGTGGACGGCGCCGAAATCCAGCTCAAGGAGCAGTTCAAGGAGTACCGCCGCCGCCGCGACGCGTTCATCGCCAACCTCGAAGCCGAGAAGGAGGCGAATCTCAAGGTCAAGCAGGCGATCATCGAGGAGCTGAAGGAGCTGGTCAATTCGGACGAGACGCTCAACCATACGTTCAACAAGTTCCGCGAGTTGCAGCAGCGCTGGAAGGATACCGGCATCGTGCCGCAGCAGCATGTCAAGGATTTGTGGGAGACCTACAATCTGCACGTCGAGAATTTTTACAGCTTCATCAAGATCAACAAGGAGCTGCGCGACCTCGATCTGAAGAAGAACTACGAACAGAAGGTAGCCCTCTGCGAGCAGGCCGAGGCGCTGGTGCTGGAGCCTTCCGTCGTCGAGGCGTTCCACAAGCTGCAAAAACTCCATGACGAGTGGCGCGAGACGGGTCCCGTCGCCAATGAGTACAAGGAGGCGCTCTGGGAGCGTTTCAAAGCCGCGTCGAGCCGCATCAACAAACAGCATCAGGAGCATTTCGAAACGCTGAAGGGCGAGCAGGTGAAGAACCTCGAACTCAAGACCGGGCTGTGCGTCGCCACGGAGGAACTTTCGTCCCAGCCGCTCACCACCCGCAAGGAGTGGAACCGCGCGAGCGACCGTCTGCTGGAGATTCAGAAGACCTGGAAGACCATCGGTTTCGCGCCGAAGAAAGATAACAACCGCATCTACGAACGTTTCCGCACGGCGTGCGACCGTTTCTTCGAGGCCAAGCGGCAGTTCTATGCCGGAATGAAGACCGAGATGGAGCACAACCTTCAATTGAAGATTGAGATCTGCGAGGCCGCCGAGTCGCTGATGAACAGCGAGGAGTGGAAGAAGGCCACCGACGAACTGATCGCCCTCCAGGCCCGCTGGAAGCAGATCGGAGCCGTGTCGCGGCGCCATTCGGACGCCGTCTGGAAGCGTTTCCGCGCTGCCTGCGACAAGTTCTTCGAGCGCAAGGCGTCGCACTTCGCGAGCGTCGACGGCGAGCACGAGGAGAACCTGCAGAAGAAACTCGCCCTGCTGGCCGAAATGGCCGGGGCCGACGTGAAGGCCGGGGGCTACGAGGTGATCCGCGAGTTCCAGCGCCGCTGGGGCGAGATCGGTTTCGTGCCCATCAAGCAGAAGGACGCCATCCAGAAAAAGTACAAGGCCGCCGTGGACGAGCTGTTCAACACGCTGCGCGGTTCGGAGCGCGACCGTTCGATGGGCCGCTTCCGCGAGAAAGTCTCGTCGTTCAAGGCGTCGGGCGACCGCCGCCTGCGCTCGGAACGCGAACGCCTCTACAACAAGGTGCGTCAGCTGGAGCAGGAGATCGGCCTCCTGGAGAACAACATCGGCTTCTTCGCCAAGTCGAAGAACGCCGAGGCGTTGGTGGCCGACGTGCGTGCGAAGATCGAGCGCGCCCGCGAGGAGATGGCCTCGACGATCGAGAAGGTGAAGCTGATCGACAAGCAGGACCAGGACGAAAATAACAATGCCTGACGATCGGATCGCCCTGCCGCTCCGGACGCCGGCCCACGGCGGAACGCCGTGTATACAGGTTTGACCCGCCCCCGAACCCCCGCCTTGGCGGGGGCTTGCGGAAAAAGGCGCTGAACGGTGTTACAACGAATTTATAAATAAAACAGTAATGAAACTTTCCAAACCCAAGTACATATTCGTAACGGGCGGCGTGGCGTCGTCGCTCGGCAAGGGTATTATTTCGGCTTCGATCGCCCGCCTGTTGCAGGCCCGCGGTTACTCGGTGACCATTCAGAAACTCGACCCCTACATCAACGTAGATCCCGGAACGCTCAACCCCTACGAGCACGGCGAGTGCTACGTCACCGAGGACGGCGCCGAGACGGACCTCGACCTGGGGCACTACGAGCGCTTCACGAACCAGCCCACGTCGAAGTCCAACAACGTCACGACGGGCCGTATCTACAAGAGCGTCATCGAGAAGGAGCGCAAGGGCGAGTACCTGGGCAAGACCGTGCAGGTCATTCCCCACATCACCGACGAGATCAAACGCCGCATTCAGCTGCTGGCGCAGACCAAGAAATACGACGTGATCATCACCGAGATCGGCGGCACGGTGGGCGACATCGAGTCGCAGCCGTTCATCGAGTCGGTGCGCCAGCTGCGCTATTCGCTGGGTTACCGGAATACGGCGCTGGTTCACCTGACGCTGATCCCCTACATGGCCGCTTCGGGCGAGTTGAAGACCAAACCCACGCAGCACTCGGTGAAGGCCCTGCTGGAGAACGGTCTCCAGCCCGACATCCTCGTGCTGCGCGCCGAACATCCGCTGTCGACGGCGCTCAAGCGCAAGGTGGCGCTGTTCTGCAACGTCGACGCCAACGCCGTGATGGAGTCGATCGACGTGCCGACGATCTACGAAGTGCCGCTGAAAATGCACGAACAGCATTTGGACGAGGTCGTGCTGGACAAACTGAACCTGACGGCCGACAAAGAGCCGGACATGGCCGCGTGGAGCGCATTCGTCGAGAAGGTGAAACACCCCTCGAAGAAGATCGAGATCGCGCTGGTCGGCAAGTACACCGAACTGCCCGACGCCTACAAGTCGATCTGCGAATCGTTCATCCACGCCGGGGCGGTCAACGACTGCAAGGTCAAGCTGCGCTATGTCAATTCGGAGAAGATCACCCGCGAGAGCGCAGGCGCGCAGCTGGGCAAGATGTCCGGCATTCTGGTGGCTCCGGGCTTCGGCAACCGCGGCATCGAGGGGAAGATCGAGGCCGTGCGCTTCGCCCGCGAGAACAACATCCCGTTCCTGGGCATCTGCCTGGGCATGCAGTGCGCCGTGATCGAGTTCGCGCGTCACGTGCTGAATCTCGCCGATGCCAATTCGAGCGAGATGGAGCAGACGCCGCATCCGGTGATCGACCTGATGGAGGAGCAGAAGGGCGTTACGGCCAAAGGCGGCACGATGCGTCTGGGCGCCTATCCCTGTGCGCTGAAGAAAGGCTCGAAAGTCGCTGCCGCCTACGGCAAACTCAACATTTCGGAGCGTCACCGCCACCGTTACGAGTTCAACAACGACTATCTGGAGCAGTTCGAGGCGGCCGGCATGAAGGCCGTTGGCGTGAATCCCGACACGAATCTGGTGGAGGTCGTCGAGATCGAGAACCATCCCTGGTTCGTGGGTACGCAGTACCATCCCGAATACAAGAGCACCGTATTGAGCCCCTCGCCGCTGTTCGTGGCCTTTGTGAAGGCCGCGCTGGCGTATGCGGAGAAGAAGTAATCACCCTCTGAAAAGATAAAAAGGAAGACAGTTTAATGGATAAAAAATCAATCATAGGCATTGCCGTCGTAGCGGTTCTTTTTCTGGGATTCGCCTATTTCAACAGCCAGCAGCAGAAAGAGTATCTGGAACAGAAAGCCGCATACGAGGCCTATGTCGATTCGGTGGCCGCAGCCGCGCGTGCGGCGGCTCCCGTGGCCGATTCGCTGGCGTCGGGTAACGGCGTGCAGGCAGAAGTGGCGGCCGCAGAGGCTGCGGCAGCGGTACGCGAGCGTCAGGTGGAGACGCTGGGCGAGTCGCTGACGGCGGCCCGCGAGGCGGAGGCCGAAGAATTCATCGTGGAGAACGACGTGATGGCGGTGCTCTTCTCCACCCGCGGCGGCCAGATCAAGGGCGTCACGCTGAAGGATTACACCCAATACGGTCCGCGCGGAAAACGCGACCGGAAAATCGAGATGATGGACCCCGCCACGGCGCGTTTCGGGCTTTCGTTCTATCTGAAGAACGGGCTGAAGAACGTGCCGGTCAACACGCTGGATTACGTGTTTACGGCCCAGCCCGTAGTCGGGGAGGCGGACGGAGCCAAGAGCGTCGTGATGCGCCTTCCGGTGGCGGAGAGGGCCTATCTGGAGTACCGTTACCTTATATATGATACGGAGGCTCCCGAGCGCGACTACCTCGTCGACTTCGACGTGCGGCTGGTGAATATGGCTCCGGAGATGGCCAACCAGACGCAGATTCAGATCGACTGGGCGAACACCACCTTCCAGAACGAGAAGGGTTTCCAGAACGAGAACATGTACACCACGCTCTCGTACCGTTTCCCCGACGAGACCTCGATCGAGGAGCTGGGCATGAGCGAAGGCGCAAAGTCGAAGAATATCTCGACGCAGGTCAACTGGGTGGCTTTCAAGCAGCAGTTCTTCTCGTCGGTGTTCATCGCCCCGGACAACGTGTCCTACGCCAACCTCGCCTTCGACACGGCGGCTCCCGAGTCGTCGTTGCTCAAGACCTTCACGGCGCAGATGGGCGTGCCCTATACGCCGCAGACCGAAGGGTATGACTTCGCATTCTATTTCGGCCCCAACAAGTACTCGATCCTCAAGAAGATCGGGGAGCCGGGCGGTGCGGATATTTATCTGGAGCGTCTCGTGCCGCTGGGCTGGGGCATCTTCGGATGGGTCAACCGCTGGTGCGTGATTCCGGTCTTCGACTTCCTGCGCAACTACATCGGCAGTTTCGGCATCATCATCTTCATCCTGGTGCTTCTGGTGAAGCTGGTGATCTCGCCGCTGACCTACAAGAGTTACGTTTCGATGGCCAAGATGCGTCTGGTCAAACCCCAGATCGACGAACTGGCGAAGAAGTATCCCAAGCCGGAGGACGCCATGAAAAAGCAGCAGGCGACGATGGAGCTTTATAAAAAGGCGGGCATCAACCCCATGGGCGGCTGTATTCCGATGCTGATTCAGATGCCGATCCTGATCGCCATGTTCCGCTTCTTCCCCGCGTCGATCGAGCTGCGCGAGCAGCCCTTCCTGTGGGCCGACGACCTCTCGTCGTACGACAGCATCGTGAACCTGCCGTTCTCGATTCCCTTCTACGGCGATCATGTTTCGCTGTTCGCCCTGCTGATGGCGGTGTCGCTGTTCGGATACTCCTGGTTCAACTACCAGCAGACGGCGTCGTCGCAGCCCCAGATGGCCGGCATGAAGTTTATGATGGTCTACATGATGCCGATTATGATGCTCTTCTGGTTCAACAGCTATTCGAGCGGCCTTTGCTACTACTACCTGCTGTCGAATATCTTCACCATCGGGCAGACGCTCGTCATCCGGCGCATGGTCGACGACAACAAGATCCACGCGATCATGCAGGCGAACGCCGCGAAGAAGTCGAAAGGCAAGAAATCGAAATTCCAGCAGCGCTACGAGGAGCTGATGCGTCAGCAGGAGGCCCAGCAGCGCGCGAAGAGAAAATAGGCGGAACTCCGCTTTGAACACGGGCCGGAGCGGATTCCACATCGGGAACGCTCCGGCCTTGTTTTTGCCGGAGGCCGCATAAAACGATACCGTTATGAAACGAATTTTGATGCTGGCGTCGCTGCTGGCGGCCGGAATGCCGCTCGGGGCGCAGAATTTGGGGTCGGAGTACCGGCTGAAACGCGTGATTCCCGTCGAGGGACGGCAGGGTGTCGCCGCCGATTCGAATTTTTACTATGTGTCGGGCAGCACGGCGCTCTATAAATACGACAAGCAGGGGCGGCTGGCGGCCAAAAACGAGCGGCCGTTCGAGGGGCTGCCGCTGGCTGCCAACCACATCGGCGACATCGACGTGTGGGACGGGGAGATTTACGCCGGGATCGAAACCTTCGACGACGGCCGCGGGGAGAATATCCAGGTGGCGGTCTACGACGCTAACACATTGAAATGGAAACGCTCGATCGACTGGGAACCCTCGTCGGGGCAGGTCGAGGTGTGCGGGCTGGCGGTGGACCGCGACGGCGACATGGTCTGGATGGCCGACTGGGTCGACGGACGCTACGTCTACGGCTACAATCGGAAAACGGGGCGGTATGTCCGCAAGGTCCACCTGCGTCCCGTACCCCAGTGGCAGCAGGGGATTTTCATGGTCGGCGGACGCATGCTGATCTCTGCGGACGACGGGGACGCCGACCTCGATGAACCGGACAACCTCTACGTTGCGGATCTGCGCGACGGAAAATCGTATGCCACGGTGCTTCCGTTCCGCTCGATGGCCGATTTCCGCCGTCCGGGCGAAATCGAGGGGCTGGCCGTCGATCCTGCGACGGACGATCTGCTGGTGCTGGCCAATCGCGGGGCGCGGATCGTGCTGGGCATGCCGCGGGGCTTCTATCCGGGCTACGACGGCGAGGTGCACGAAGTCTACGTCTTCGAGAAGGTGAAATAGATGAATATGGAAATGCCCCTCTCTGGGGGGCTTTTTCGATTCCGTGCCGGAAACTGCGGCCGCAGGACTCGCGGCCTTCGAAATTTTTTTCAATTTTTTCACCGATTTAATCGCCTCATTCCGAATATTCGTTACACGAAGGTAACCTACTGATCGGCAGGTGCCTTCTTGCATATCCGCAACCGTTGCTTTACCTTTGCGGTAAATAATAGTAATCATATTACTGAAAGTAACTAATATTCATTTCTAAATTGTTAATGCGATGAAAAAGATTTTATGGATCGTGTCGCTCCTGGCAGGCAGCGGCGTGTTCGGAGCGCAGGGCGCTGCGGCGCTGCTGAAAGGTGAGGTGAAGACGTATGACATGGACGGGTTTCGGCTTCATGTCTACCTGACGCAGGATGCGTTGGGCGATGCGACGACCGTCGTCGAAGGCCGCGACGGACTGGTGATACTGGAAATGCCCCTCTTCAAAGAGAACCTGAAAGAGTTTGCCGGATACCTGAAAGGACTGGGAAAACCCGTCGTGAAGGTCGTGGCCGACTATCATGTGGGCGGCGTGGCCGATTATGCGCCCGGTCAGGTCGTGCTGGTCGAGGGAATGTCCGAATTTGCGAAGGGGGCCGTTTACGGTGGCATGCTCGAAGGCTTCAAAGCGGCGTTCGGCGATGCGATAGACCTGCGTGAACACGCGGGGCACGAAGAAGTGCCGGCCGAGGGCCGCCGGATATGGGCCGGAGTTGCTTTCGATTTTTCACGGGGTGCGTCGTCCGATTTTCCGGCTTCGAGCGTGGTGATCGGCGGCCGGGTTTGCTACACGCATTTCGCTCCGGCGAAGGCCCACTTATCCCCGCTTCAAATCACGGGACCGGAGGCGGTCGATGCGCAGCTTGCGGCGCTGAAAGCCGCTGCGGCGTCGGGCTGCACGCTCTTCGTGGGAGGGCACGGCGCACCCGCAACACCGGCCGAGGTGGAGTTCCAGATCGCTTATCTCGAAAAACTGAAATCCCTCGTCGCGGAGAATGCCGATGCCGGAGCGCTTGCGGCCGCACTTTCCGCAGCCTGGCCCGGACTGCCGGGCGATCCGGCGGCATTGGCGGCGGTGTTGTACCGCTGAAACGAAAAAGGGCTTCCTACGGAAGCCCTTTTTTTGTGTCGTCATTTGCCGAATCCGTTCGAAACGAATGTCAGCGCGTCGGGCAGCACCGTCTGCCAGTAGCGCCAGGTGTGGCCGCCGTCGCGCATGCGGTATTGCAGGGGAATGTCGCGCTCGCGCATGAGCGTGTAGAAATCGACGTTGCATTTCCAGAGGAAATCGTCGTCGCCGCAGTCGACCCACCAGCGGACCGAGCGCACGCCGTCGAGCTGTTCGGCGGTCATTCCGCGCAGCAGGGCCACGGGCGAGTTGTCGGCGACGGACTGCTGGAAGGCGTTGTCGTAGCTGCGGCGGCCGGGGAACATGTCCAGCAGGCCGCTCATCGAACAGGCCGAGCCGAACAGTTCGGGGTGGTGCAGGGCGTAGACCGCCGTGCCGCCGCCGCCCATCGACAGCCCCGCAACGGCGCGGTGCGCCTTGTCGGAGGCGATGCGGTAGCGTTTTTCGACGGCGGGCATGAACTCTTCGAAGAAGAACCGTTCGTAGTCCCAGCCCGGAACGTCGAAATAGCCCATGTGTCTGCCCGTGCGTTTCGGGCCTTCGCCCGAGGCGTCGGGCATGACGACGATCATCGGTCGGGCCATGCCTGCGGCGATGGCTTCGTCGGCGATGCGGCGCAGGTCGCCTTTCTGTGTCCAGTCGGTGTGGCAGCCGCTGGCGCCGTGCAGTAGGTAGAGCACGGGGTAGGACTCCTGCGAGCGGTCGTAGCCGTCGGGCAGGTAGACCGTGCAGCTCTTTTCGGCCCCGAGGACCTCGCTCGGGAAGGTGTAGACTTCGGTGCGGCTCTGCGCTCCGGCCGTCAGGGCCGCGGTGAGCGCAAGCAGGGCGGTGGTCAGCAGTTTTTTCATGGCTTATTCTACATAAAGCACCAGTCCCTTGAGGTATTCGCCTTCGGGATGGTAGATGTTGATTGGGTGGTCGGCGGGCTGGGTCAGCTGGTGCAGGATGCGCACCTTGCGGCCTGCGATGGCGGCGGCGGAAAAGACCGTCGTGCGGAACAGCTCTTTCGTGACGGCCTGCGAGCAGGAGAACGTGAAGAGGATGCCCCCGGGGCGGATCTGCGACAAGGCCCGGGCGTTGAGCCGCTTGTAGCCCTGCATGGCGTTGCCCAGCACCTTGTGGTGCTTGGCGAAGGCCGGCGGGTCGAGGATGATCAGGTCGTATTTGTCGCCGATGTCCTTCAGGTAGTCCACCGCGTCGGCGGCGACCTCCGAGTGGGCCGCATTGTCGCCGAAGTTGAGCTGCATGTTCTCCGTGGCCAGCGCCACGGCGCGTTCGGAAGAGTCCACCGAGCAGACTTCCCCGGCGCCGCCCGAGAGGGCGTAGACCGAGAACCCGCCCGTGTAGCAGAAGGTGTTGAGTACGGTGCGGCCCTTGGCGTAGCGTTTGACCAGCTGGCGGTTTTCGCGCTGGTCGAGGAAGAAGCCCGTTTTCTGTCCCTTTTCCCAGTTGACGCAGAACCGCTCGCCGTTTTCCAGAACGATGTGCGACGCATGGTCCGAGGTTCCCCACAGGTAGCCGTCGACGGCTCCGAGGGCGGCCTTGAAGGGGAGCGTCTGCGATGATTTGTCGTAGATGGCCGTGAGGCGCGCGCCGTAGACCGTGCGCAGCGCCTCGGCGATCTGCATCCGCGCGTGGTACATGCCCGCCGAGTGGCACTGGATGACGGCGACCGGGCCGTAGATGTCGACGACGAGGCCCGGCAGCGAGTCGCCCTCGCCGTGGACCAGGCGATAACAGGTCGTCGCGGGGTTGTCCGTGAGGTCGAGCGTGCGGCGCACGTCGTAGGCGACGGCGATCCGGAGGTTCCACCACGCCTGGTCGATCTCCTCGCGCTCGAACGTGAGCACGCGCACGGCGATCGACCCCACCTGGTAGTGGCCCAGGGCCATGAATTCGCCCTGCCGGGTGTAGACCTCGACGAGCGCCCCTTCGGCGAAATCGGACTCCTCCTCGGCTTTGATGTGATCAATGGCGCCCGAGAAAATCCACGGGTGGCGGCGCAGAAGCGATTCCTCCTTGCCTTTGCGCAGGTAAATTTGCGGTATCATTTGCGGATCGGTTTTTTCGGTGTGCGGAGCAGCTGTTCGTAAATGCGGGTGCAGACCCATGCGTCGGTCGCGGCGTAGAGCTGCTGTTTGTCCGTGAGGGTCGCGGCTTCCCAGTTGCTCAGCCGCTGGGCTTTCGAGACGCGCCGGCCCAGCACGATGGCCGAGAGCTTGCGCAGGCTCTTCTCCCCGATGCCCCACTCGGGGGCGATGCCCTGCAAGTCGACGAAGCCCCCGTCGCGGAAGTGGCGGCGCAGGTCGCCCGCCACGTCGGCGCCGATTTTGAGAACCCGCCTGTCTTCGAGCAGTTGCAGGATGGGCTTGGCCAGCGGAATCTTGTTGAGCCGGAACAGGTAGCAGACTGTCGGCGTGGAGAGTTGCAGCAGCGATACGCGGAACGTGACGCCCGGGCGGAACGAGGGGCGCGTCTCGGTGTCGAAGCCGATGACGGGCTGCTCGGCGAGCGTTTTGCAGGCCGCGGCGATGTCGCGTTCGTGTTCGACGATGCGGATCTCCCCCCGGAACTCTACGGCCGGGAGCAGGGCGGTCTGCTCGTTGCTGATTTTATCAATGAAGTTGTTAACTGTGGTCATGCGGTGAAAATTCCCACAAATTTATGCATTTATTTTCAGAAAAGCGGCTCTTCGGCGCGCTATTTTGCCTTGTCCGGGCCGTCGGGACCGCTGAAAAGCGCGATGCGTCCGTCTGCGAAGGTCCGGACCGCCCCTTCCCCGAGCAGTTCGCGCACCGCTTCGGCCAGCCGTTCGGGCGGGCAGGCCAGTTCGGCGGCGAGCCGGTGCGGGTCGGCCGGGGACCGGGCGAGGCGCGCCAGGAGTTTTTCGCGCAGGGCGCTTTCGGAGCCGGGCGCATCGCCTGCCGCTCCGGGGTGAGCGGTTCCGGGAGCGGTTCCGGCCTCCCGGGCGGCGGCTTTCGCGGCCCGTTTGCGGGCCAGGCAGATGTCGCAGACCCCGCACGGCGCGGGGTTTTCCTCGCCGAAATACCGCTCCAGCACGGCGCTGCGGCACTCCTGCTCGTTGGCGGCGTAGGCGATCATCTGTTCGAAGCGTTCGCGCATCAGCTCCTGCCGCCGCTTGTAGGTCTCGGGGGCTATGTAGAGGTCGGCGCGCGGAAGGCGTTCCTCGTTCATAAAGAGGATGGGCGAGCGGTTCGAGGGGATGTAGCGGATCACGCGCAGCTGCCAGAGTCGTTTGAGCAGCTCCTTGACCCGCTGGACGGTGTAGCCGCTCCAGGTGGCCAGTTCGCCCTCGTCGATGGGGCGGAACTCGGTGAAGACGCCGTTGTAGAGCCGCAGCAGGGTGCGGATGAAGTGGTCGAGTTCGTCGCGCTGCACGCGGAGTTTGTACAGCTCGTCGCGGCTGACGCAGAACATCACCCGCGCGGGGTTCTCCTGTGCGTCGGTGAGGGTCATGTAGCCGTTCTGCTGGAGCAGTTTCAGGGCGCTCGTGACGGTCCCCGAATAGAGGCGCTCGCGGGCGCAGAAGTCGTGTATGTTGAACAGGAACGACGCTTCGCCGCCGTCGCCGATGCCGATTTGCAGGTAGGAACAGATCCGTTCGTAGATCTCCTTGATCTTCTCCAGCGGAGGGAACTCCTGCTCGAAACGCCGCGCGATGCGGTCGCTGTCGTCCGAGGCCACGAGCAGCAGGGCATAGGCACGCTGTGAGTCGCGGCCCGCGCGGCCGGCCTCCTGGTAGTAGCTTTCGAGCGAGTCGCACATCGCATAGTGGACCACGAACCGCACGTCCGCTTTGTCGATGCCCATGCCGAAGGCGTTGGTGGCCACCATCACGCGCGTCTTGCCCGAGAGCCACTCCTCCTGCCGCAGCGACCGCTCGGCGTGTCCCAGTCCGCCGTGGTAGGCGGCGGCCGTCGTGCCCTCCTGACGCAGGAGGTCGGCGATCTGCTCGGTGCCCTCCCGCGTGCGGACGTAGACGATGCCCGTGCCGGGGACGTTGCGGACCAGCCGCAGCAGCTGTCCGTTCTTGTCGTCGGTGCGGCGGACGCTGTACGAGAGGTTGGGGCGCGCGAAACTGCTGCGCAGAATGTGCGGTTCGGGGAATTTCAGGTGGCGCATGATGTCGTCGGCCACTGTTTTCGTGGCCGAGGCGGTGAGCGCCAGCACGGGGACGCCGGGGAGTTTTTCGCGCAGCTCGGCGATGCGCAGGTACGAGGGCCGGAAGTCGTAGCCCCACTGCGAGATGCAGTGGGCCTCGTCGACGGCGATCAACTGTACGTTCATGCGCACGACGCGCAGGCGGAACGCCTCGGTCGCCAGCCGCTCGGGGGCCACGTAAAGGAATTTCACGTCGCCGTAGGCGCAGTTGTCCAGCGCGATGTCGATCTGCCGCGGCGAAAGGCCCGAATGGATCGCAACGGCCGGGACGGCCCGCGCCCGGAGCCGGTCGACCTGGTCCTTCATCAGGGCGATGAGCGGCGTGACGACGATGCACAGCCCCTCGCGGGCGAGGGTCGGAACCTGATACGTGAGCGATTTCCCGCCGCCCGTGGGCATCAGCGCCAGCGTGTCGCGGCCCTCCAGGACGGAGCGGATGATCTCCAGCTGCACGGGACGGAACTCCGTGAAGCCCCAGTAGCGTTTCAGCGTGTCGTATATCCTGTCCGGTGCGGGTTTCATAACACAAAGGTATAAAAAAAGAAGGGACGGGGCAAAAGCCGTTTGCAAGCCGTTTTGTAAAAAAATTAGGCGGATTGGAGATTTTTTTATACTTTTGCGAAGATCAGAACGTTCGACAGATGAAGATACGCGAAGAATTCAAAGTCCGGGAGATGGCCGGCGAGCACGTGATCGTGATGCCGGGGCGCGGAGGCGCCGCCGATATGACACGCATCGTGTCGCTCAATCCTTCGTCGATGTATCTGTGGGAGAAGCTGCGGGGACGCGAGTTTACGGCTGCGGATGCCGCGCTGCTGCTCACCGAACGTTACGAGGTCGACGCCGACACGGCCCGGAAGGATGCCGGGCGGTGGATCGCGAGCCTCGCCGAATGCGGAATCGTGGAAGAGTAGATGAAATTGAAAAGGTCCATATCGCTGCTGCTGCTCGCCGTCTATCTTTTTGCGACGGCGGGGACGGCTTTGGCGTCGCTGACGTGCAAGTGCGTGGCAATGAAGGCCCGCACGGAGCATGCGTGCTGCTGCCATTGCCTCCATGTGGCGGACCTTCCGGCCGCGGCCGGCGGTGAGATGCGCGCACCCTGCTGCGGCAACCACCATTCGACCGAAATCGAACTCTACGTTTCCTCGTCTTTCGACAACAACGAGCGGTATACCCGCTGCATCGTCCTCGACCTGCCGCCTGCGCTCGCCGCAGAGTGCCCGTGTCCCGCGCATGTTCCCTTTCTGCGCGAGAAGGTCGCCGAGAGGCGAACGCCTTTCGTCCGGGAAGCCTCGACACTCTCCGTCGGCTTCCGCGCTCCTCCCGTATTGGCTTAAGACTCCTTCGGGACCGGTGTCGTGTACGCCGGTCCGTAATCAGTTTTAACCAATAACGGAATTTCCATGAAATTTTTCAAAATCACTGTATTTTCATTTTTCGCCCTCGCCGCGTGCGGTTCGCTCCGTGCGCAGGATTTGCGGGGCGTGGTCCGCGATGCCGAGAATCAACCGCTTGTCGGCGCCTCGGTCTACTGGGCCGGTACGACCATCGGAGCCAGCACCGACGCCCAGGGTGCGTTCCTCCTTCACCGCGTAAAGGGCTACGACAAGCTCGTGGCCTCGTATCTGGGCTTCGTCAACGACACGCTGGACGTGAAAAACGGCGTCGACAAGGTCGCGTTCGCGCTCCGTTCGGAGGGCGTGGCGCTGGAAGGCGTCGTCGTCGAGGGCAATTTAAGCGGCAACTTCGTCAAGCGCGACGGCATCGTCAAGGGCGAGATGATCTCCTTTGCGGGTCTCTGCAAGATGGCCTGCTGCAACCTGGCCGAGTCGTTCGAGAATTCGGCTTCGGTGACCGTCGGTTACAGCGACGCCATTTCCGGCGCCCGGCAGATCAAGATGCTGGGGCTGGCCGGAACCTATACGCAGATTCTCGACGAGAACCGCCCGATCATGCGCGGCCTGAGCGCTCCCTACGGATTGAGTTACACGCCCGGCATGTGGCTCAACTCGATCCAGGTGTCGAAGGGCGTGGCTTCGGTCACGGCGGGCCATGAGGCCATCACGGGGCAGATCAACCTCGAGCACCGCAAGCCGACGGACGACGAGCGGCTGTTCGTGAACCTCTACCTCGACGACGAACTGCGCCCCGAGGCCAATGTTTCGACGGCCTTTCCCGTGACGAAGGACAAGAAACTGTCGAGCGTCATTCTGCTTCACGGTTCGATGGATACCGACGCCCGGAAGATGGACCACAACCACGACGGCTTCCGCGACCTGCCGAAATCCGACCAGATCAACGTGGCCAACAAGTGGCTCTATGCCGCCGACAACGGCACGCAGGTGCGCTGGGGCTGGAAGTTCGTGCAGGAGAATCGTCTGGGCGGCATGCTCGACTACAAGAACACCCGGACCATGCGCGAGGCGATGGAGAAGGACTGGGACTGGCGGGCCGGCGACAAGAAGATGCCGCTCTACGGTTCGCACATCCGCAACCGCAACGCCAACGGCTATTTTAAAGTCGGTATGCCGGTCGGTCCGGCGGTCTACGACCCCGACGAACAGGACGAGATGCGCTCGAACCTGGCGGTCGTCGCCGACTTCGACCACTTCAGCGAAGACGCCTATTTCGGGCTGAACGACTACACGGGCAACCAGAATTCGCTGGCGCTGAATCTGATGTACAACCACTATTTCACCTACCGTTCGTCGCTGATCGTCGGCGTGCAGGGGCATTTGGACTACTACCGCGAGAAGCTCCTCAATCCCACGCCGTGGATCGCCGCCAACAGCGTCCGCAACTACGATTTCGACCGCAACGAGCGCGAGGCCGGAGCCTATGCCGAGTATACCTACGCCATCAAGGACAAGTTCTCGGTCGTGGCCGGACTTCGCGGCGACTACAATCACTATTACGACCGCTTTTTCCTCACGCCCCGCGGCCACCTGAAATGGAACATCACCCCCTCGACGACGCTCCGCGCCTCGGGCGGTCTGGGTTACCGTTCGACGAACGTCATCACCGACAATATCGGCGTCCTGGCCACGGGCCGGGCGATCACGTTCCTCGACAATGAATCGGGGAAGTTCGATTTCCGGAAATTCGACCGTATGGAGAAGGCCCTGACCGTCGGCGGAAGCCTTACGCAGACTTTCGGACTGGTGAACCCCGGCGATGCGACGCTGAGCTTCGACTATTTCCGCACGCAGTTCTACAACTCGGTCGTGGCCGATCAGGAGATGTATGCCGACCGGATCGTTTTCTACGACACCGACGGACGTTCGTACACCGACACCTACCAGATCGACTTCTCGTGGTCGCCGGTCGAGCGGCTCGACATCTTCGCCACGTTCCGCTACACGGACAGCGAAATGACGATCAGGCGCGCCGACGGCGGTACGGCCCGCGTGGAGCGTCCGCTGGTGAGCCAGTACAAGACGCTGCTCAACATTCAGTACGCCACGAAGTTCCGCCGCTGGGTGTTCGACGCCACGGCGCAGCTCAACGGTCCGGCACGCATCCCGACGCAGACGGGCGACCTCGACGACAGCTACTATTCGCCCCGTTATCCGATGTTCTTCGCGCAGGTGAGCCGCAAGGTGGGCAAGTTCGACATTTACGCCGGGTGCGAGAATATCGCCGACTACCGCCAGAAGGACCCGATTCTCAATGCGCAGGACCCCTACGACTACAAGTTCAACTCGATGAACGTCTGGGGGCCGCTCATGGGCCGCAAGTTCTATGTCGGTTTACGGTTTAATCTCTATTAGGACTGTTTTGAAGACCGGTATGGAACCGTGCAGACAATCCCTCCGAACCTCCCTTTGAAAGGGGAGGCCCGGAAACAGGATAATGAAATTTTCGAAACCTTAAAATAACAGCAAGATGAAAAAGATTCTGATGATTTGCCTGGCTCTGGTGATGGGCCTCGGCATGTGCGCTGCGGCCGGCAAACCGGCGCAGAAGAAAGAGGTGACGACGGTGTTCGTTACGGACATCGACTGCGAACACTGCGTGAAGAAGATTATGAACAACGTTCCGTCGCTCGGCAAGGGCATCAAGGACGTGAAGGTGGACCTGCCGAAGAAGGAGGTCACCGTGATTTACGACGCTTCGAAGAACAACGACGAGAACATCGTCAAGGGGTTCGCCACGATCAAGGTGAAGGCCGAACCCAAGAAAGCCCCTGCGAAGAAATAGCTTCGGCGGGTTTGTTATCGGAAACGGGGGAGCCTCTTCGGGAGGTTCCCCCGTTTTTCAGTTCCGGGAGGAGGCGATGCGGCGGCGGATCACGAGGTCGGCGAGCAGCAGTGCGAGAAAGACCAGCGCGATGCAGACACACATTGCAACCAGCCATTTGTCCTCTTCCGACAGCGCGAAGTGCGGCAGCGTGAAGTGCGGCAGTTCGGGGCGGGGAAGGGCGAAGTCGGTGATTCGCAGCCTGAAGTCCGGCCACAGCGTCGTCACGCAGGCGGCGATCAGCGCCGCGAAGCAGCCGGCGCCCCCGGCCGTCAGCAGCCACGTTTCGCGTCGTTCGCGCCGCAGGGTCTCACGCCGCATCCGTTCCATCAGCCGCGGGGTGAAGCCTGCGGGCAGTTCCGGGGGCGGAACTTGCCGGACCGCGCGGCGTATCGCATCACTCTGTTCCATTCATCTCGTCGTTTACCAGTACATATAGTTTTTTCCGGATTCGGTGGAGCCGCACCTTGACGTTGCCTTCCGAGAGTTCCGTGATCGCGGCGCACTCGCCGACGGAGCGGTCCTCGTAGTAAAACAGCGTTACCAGCGCCCGTTCCTCGGGATCGAGCCGTTCGACGGCGCGGTTCAGCGCGTCGAGACGCTCCTGCTTTTCGGCCCACTCCTCCAGCCGGTCGGCCTCGCTGTCGGGCAGAGCCGCCAGCCGCCGTTCGTCGATGCCGTAATGCTTCGGACGCGTGCGCCGCGCGTGCGACACGGCCGTGTTGTAGGCGATGCGGTAGAGCCACGTCGAGAAACTGCTCCGCCCGCCGAACCGGTCCAGACTGGAGAAGGCCTTCAGAAAAATGTCCTGCGTCAGCTCTTCGGCGTCCTCCGTGCATCCGGCGATCCGTGCGGCCAGCGTGTAAACCGCTCTTCCGTAGCGATCGACCAGGCGGGCGCAGAGACGGGTCTCTCCGCCCGCGATTCGTCGGATCAGTTCCTGTTCTTCCGTTTGCATGGTTATTCCGTTAGACGCGCCGCGGCGGAAAAGGTTACACGTGAGCCGTGTTTTTCCGTCGTCTGTAACCTTTTTGCACATTCGGCGTCTAACAGGGCAGAGATCGCAAAAAAAGAATCGGAAACCTTTTAATTTTACAGATTATGAATTTTATCATGGTCCCGCTGGTGACGGGAATCGTCACGCTGGGAATTTACAAGTTCTTCGAACTGCTTATCTGCCGCCGCGAGCGGCGCGAGATTATCGGGAAACTCGAACCCGGTTCGCTGATCGATTACCTGAAACTGGTACCGATGGGGCTGCGGACGGGCGCCACGATACGGACTGCGTCCGAAACTGCTCCGGGTATCCCGGCCGGGGCGCTGAAAGCCGGCTGCTTGCTGCTGGGGCTGGGCGCCGGGTTGCTTTTCGGCTTTATGCTGACCCGGATAACCGAAATCCAGTCCTATGACACGCGCAGCGCCGTTTATGGCGGTTCGGTGCTCGTTTTCGGAGGCCTGGGACTGATCGTCTCGTTCATCGTAGAGCGCGTCCTCTCCCGCAGAAGGTAGGGCGGGAGGACCGCTGTGAAAAGAGCGTCCCGCCGGGACGCTCTTTGTTTTGCAGTGGCGTACCCGCTATTCCATCGGCCGGATGCGGACCTCCGTCACGCCCTCCAACTCGCGGACCAGACGGTCGATGTCGGTCTTTTCGTCCACCTCGCCGTAGTGGTAGGGGTAGAAGATCGCCGGTTTCAGCGCTTTCACCGCTTCGACGGCCTGGTCGACGGTCATCGTGTAGGGCTGGTTCACGGGCAGAAAGGCGATGTCGATCTTTCGGAGCGCCTGCAGTTCGGGGGTGGGTTCCGTGTCGCCCGCGATGTAGATGCGCGTGCCGCCGATGGTCAGCACATAGCCGCAGTCCTCGCGCTCCCGGGGGTGGAATTGCAGATGGCCCGGCGTGGTGTTATAGGCCGCGACGGCCTCGACCTTCACATAGTCGCGCGGCGTGGCGACGCTGCCCGGATGCATCGTGTAGCAGTTCATTTCGAAAGCTTCGGCCGAGGTCCGGTCGCAGAGGATTTCGGTGTCGGCGGCGAGCAGCTTCTCGACGGCCGCCACGTCGAGGTGGTCGTAGTGCGAGTGGGTGATCAGCACGACGTCGGCCTTCGGCAATGCGCCGTAGTCGGCGTTGGCGCTCACGGGATCGACGTAGATGTATTTGCCGCCCACGGAGATCGCGAGCGAAGCGTGCTTGAAAAAGGTGATCGTGAATTCGGTCCCGTCGCGGGCGGAGAGCCGGTCGGCGGGATATTCGGGGGTTTTTGCGCGGCCGCAGCCGAAAATGGAGAGCAGTGACATAAGAATGAATACGGTTGGTTTGTGTGTTTTCATAATCGTTCGATCGCGAAATCTGCGATCAGCGTGTGGCGCTCCGGCAGTCCGGCAAAAAGGGGTGTCGTCAGTCGGAGCATCATGGAATAAAGATACAAATTTGCGGCGAAACGGCAAAATAGATTTCGCATACGCGAAAAAAAAATCTATCTTTGCGGCAGCACAGCTCCGATGCACGCCCGAACCGGAGCTGGAAACCCCGACGCGGCGCGCCAAAGGTTCGCTGCCGGGTTTCTGCAGGCCGGCATACCGGACGGAAATCGGATAAAGGGAAATTTTTTACGGCATCCGCGCAGTATATTGCCGCCGGGTGCGTTTATATGAATAAATTAACCAAACATACCCTATGAATAAACTTATTGCAACAATCGCGCTGGCGGCTCTCGCATTCACGAGCTGTATCAAGGAAAACGATACCTGGAAGGAGATGCTTCCCGTTCAGCCCGGAATGTACATCTATCAGCTGGCGACGGATCAGGATAAACTCGCCATGCGGCCGGCCAATGCGGCCTTGCGCCTGGCGATGCTGCTGGCCGAAGCGGATAAGCAGGGCGAGGATGTCCTGTCCGCAGACCTGAAGGAGATCGTGGTCAAAAAGGGCGACGCCTCGATCAAGGTCTGGGAAACCCTTTTCGGCGCGCATACGAAACTCGAACGGCAGGGTGAAGACTATCTGATCACTTACAGCGACGAAGCCCAGCTGCCCGACGGTTTCTTCATGGCGGGTTCCGTGCTGGTGAAAACCAACGGGGCGAAGGTGCTGAACCAATCCTCCTATTCTGCGCCCTGGACCGTCGAGATGCAGGATCTCAAGGTGTTCGCTTACACGAATACCGGTCTGCGGCAGGCGTTCAATTTCGATGAAGGGGAGACTACGCTCTATTTCGACGGCGCCGATTCCTATATAATCGGAGCCTCGTCGTTCGGTATCCATCTCGATAATGTGGATGCGTCCTCCAACTGGACCGGCCGCTATACGCTGCGTGCCGAGGATTCGAGCCTGGCCTATTCGCTCTGCTCGGGCAAGGATTTCAAGGTCGAAGGCGGCGCTTCGGGTCCGACCCTCTATTCGTCCGACATGACGCAGGCGGTGGGGATGGGCTATGAGTTGATCAATGGCGTTTACCGCGGCATGCAGATCATCAGCGGAACGCAGGAGTGCCGTTTCCTCTCCCCTCTGGAGTATGATACAACCCAGTTCCCCGCATCGTCGGTGACCTACGAATGGTCGTACGACAGCTCGACTAATACGGTTTTCCAGAAGATTCGCTACAACGGATACGTTTATCCGAAGGATTGATAAAAGGGCTTATTCAGACTTGCTTGCGAGGCGCGAATGGATGTTGTTCCATGCGCGCCTCATTTTTTTGCAAGTGCCGGGCGGGCGGATCAGGGGTTACGGTCGAGCCGCATGACGGAGGGGATGAAGAATCCCGCCGCGCCCACCGCGACGATGATCGTTCCGGCGACGACGAAGGTCGTGGTGAGTCCCACGTTCTCGGCCAGGAATCCCGTGCCCAGCAGTCCGAGGGCCGCCGGCAGCAGCCCGAAACTGCGGTAGAGCGACATGACGCGTCCCAGCATGCCCGCTTCGATCCGGGTCTGGACCACGGAGACGAACGAGGCGTTGAACACGCTGCTGGAGATGCCCGCCGCCGCCGTGAAGAGGGCGAACCAGAGGAATCCCGCAGGCGACAGAAGCCCCGACAGCGCGAACGAGAGTCCCACGACGAGATACATCAGGTTGACCAGCACGATGCGGCTGACCCGGTAGGTGCGCGCGCCCATGACGGCGCCTCCGACGAGCGCCCCGCCGCCCCAGACGATTTCGATCAGGCTCATTTCGAAAGCGCCTCCGCCGAAGTGCTGGAGCGTCATCAGCGGGAACATCACCCCGACGGGCATGATGAAGAACCATACGACGATGGCCAGCGTGAAAAACCATCCCATGCCCGGAATGGCATGCATGGCCGAGAAACCTTCGCGGAACTCCCGCCACAGGTCGGGTTTGCGCGTCGTGTCGCGCGCCGGGTCGGGAATCCGGACGCACAGCAGCGAGATGCAGGCGATGGCGGCTCCCGCCACGTCCAACAGCAGGATGTTGCCGATCGAGGTGAGGTTGATCAGCAGCGCTCCGAGGGCCGGACCCGCGATGCTCGACAGCGAGGCGATGATCTGGTTGACTCCGGCGATGCGCGTGAGCTGCGATGCGGGGGCCAGCAGCGGGACCGACGCCTGCATGGCGGGTATGTGGAAGGCCGAGCCGGCCGAGCGGCAGGCCAGCAGGATGTAGATGTGCCACATCCGGGCTGCGCCGAGCCAGAAGAGCGCCGTCAGCGCCAGCGTGCAGAGGGCGATGAAGCTGTCGGCGAGGATCATCGTGCGCTTGCGGTCCCAGCGGTCGACGTAAACCCCGACGAGCGGCCCCAGCAACGACTGGGGCAGCATCCCGGCGATGGCTGCGAGGGCCAGCACCTCGGCCGAGCCTGTTTCGAGGCTCATCCAGAAGATGATCGAGTAGGCCACGACCTCGCTGCTGAGGATCGAGGCCAGCTGCCCGCTCCAGATGACGGCGAATGTTTTTTTCCAGCTTTCCACGATGTGTTCTGTCCTTTTAGAATCCGAGTTTAGGGAGGATGAAACCCATGCGGGCTTTGTCGCTCCATAGCCGGAACTGCCGCCCGTCGGTGTGAAGTTTGAGCGCGCCGGTGCCGAGGTCCCTATTGTCGCTTTCCGTGCCGCTGAATGCGTGCAGCCGGCTCGAGGCCGTCGTCAGGAGCAAGGTCAGATGTTTCATGCGGTTTATTTTAGGTTGGAAGTGCTTCCTGGAAAAATTCCGGAGAAAAAAAGGCGGATACCAAGGTATCCGCCGCGCTAAAACCCTTCTTGCGAAGGGCTATTTAACTGCTTTAACTATTGCCTCGAATGCCTTCGGCTCGTTCATTGCCAGGTCGGCCATCACCTTGCGGTTGAGGACGATTCCCTTGGCGTTGAGTTTGCCGATAAATTGTGAATAGGTCATTCCCTGGGCGCGGACGGCGGCGTTGATACGCGTGATCCACAGCGAACGGAATGTCCGCTTCTTGAGGGCGCGGTGTGCATAGGCATAGCACAGACCCTTCTCGACCGTATTTTTCGCAACGGTCCAAACGTTTCCCCTTGAACCAAAGTTACCTTTGGCAAGTTTCAAAACTTTCTTTCGACGTGCGCGTGACGCGACAGCGTTTACTGAACGTGGCATATTGTAAAGTTTTTGGAGGACTGCCAGCGATACGGTTCTCCCGCATTCTTTGGGGCTGGTTCGTCCCGATTAATAAAATGCTGCGGGTTAATTACTTAACGAGCAGGTTCTTGATTTTGGCCTCGTCGGCCGCAGAAACGGTTCCCGAATAGCAGAGGTTGCGCTTCTGTTTCGTCGTCTTTTTGGTCAGGATGTGACTGTGATAAGCGTGTTTGCGCTTGATCTTTCCTGTGCCGGTGAAGGTAAAACGCTTCTTCGCAGCGGCATTGGTTTTCATTTTCGGCATTGTCGTAAATAGTTAATTAGTTAAACATAGCCTGCAAAAGTACGAAATTTTTCCCACAGTGCAACCTTCCCGCCGAAAATTCTTCGCAATCCGGGATTTTTTCTTACATTTGGTGTCGTAACGACGCTTTCGGGTGGTCGGGAGGCTTTGCCGGGGCTTGCGGCGGTCCGGTCTTGCGGCGGCCGGGTTTTTCCCGTACTTTTGGATGGACCCGGAACGCGCCGGCGGTCGTGTTTTGCGGAGCTGGATGCGGCGGCCGGGGACCTCTCCCGGAGGAATGCCGGAATTTTATGTATGATTTTTGCGGGGCGAAGCCCGGAGTGCTTATGGAGATGGAATGGAATTTTATCGTGCGGTTGTGTGTGGCGGGCCTTTGCGGAACGATCATCGGCCTCGACCGGGAATACCGGGTTAAGGATGCGGGTTTCCGCACTCATTTCCTGGTGGCGCTGGGCAGCGCGCTGATTATGATTGTCTCGCAATACGGATTCGAGGATTTTCTGGCGACCCACGACGGGCTGCGTCTCGACCCCAGCCGCATCGCGGCGCAGGTGGTCAGCGGCATCGGTTCCATCGGGGCCGGCACGATCATCATTCACCGGCAGCTGGTACGGGGGCTGACCACCGCGGCGAGCCTCTGGGCCACGGCGGGCATCGGCCTGGCGGCGGGGGCGCATATGTATATCGTAGCCGGAGCGGCCACCGCGCTGACGCTGTTCGGACTGGAGGTGCTGACGCTGGTTTTCGGCGGACTGGGGCGGCGCCGGACGATGATCGTCTTCTCGGCCTCGAAGAAGGAGTTCATCGACGCGATGTTCGAGCGCCTCGAAAGCAAGGACTATTCGGTGATCTCCTACGAAGTCGAGACCCAGCGCACTTCCGACGGAGTGGTGCACCGCGCCACGATCGTCATCCGGGCCAAGGGGCAGGCCAGCGAGGAGGGGTATATCGACCTGCTGCGCGCAAATCCGGACATCACTGTCGAAAAGATCGTCTGACGCAGTTTTCGCCGTCACGGTCGCCGCTTTCGTTTTTCTCCGTCGCTTTACGTGAAGGTGCAGGCGTTTCCGCTTTTCGGCGGAATTGTCCGGGAGCCTTTTTTATTGTCCGATGAACCAGCCGGATGACATTCGATTTGCAGATTGGCCGCCTGTATCTGAAAAAGATGTAAATATCTGATATGTATGCATATGTTTGATTCGCAAAAAATAATTTTAATATTTAATTTTGCAGTGTTTTTGTATGCGATACGCCGAAGGTTGAATTTACTTGACTAAAAATATTTTTCACTTGTTTTATTATTTGAATAATTATTTGCTTATGAGAACCTTACAGAAAAGAGGGGGGGGGATATCAGGTCCCCGAAATTGAGATTGTCGATGTAAAGGTCGAGGTGGGATTTGCCGTGTCGACCGAGACCGGAGAGTCTGCTTCCGGAGGATGGGGCATGACGGATGATTCCGGAGACGGCGAGTGGGAATAACATTGTCTAATTCCAAATTTACGGTAAAGTCATGAAAAAACTTTGGATGATTGCAGGTTCGGCATTGGTGATGTCCGCCTGCTCGGATAATGTCGCTGAAATGAATCCCGCTCCGGCCGGGAATAACGATTTCGTCACGCTGGCCGAGATCTCGGCAAGCCTGCCTGCGACGCGCGCGTATCTCGAAGACGTTGAGTTCGGTGCGGGTAAAGAGGTTAAAACGTTTTGGTCTTCGGGCGATTGTATTACCGTCTGGAGCGAGCAGGAGCCGGAGAGGCTGCTGCTGTACCGTCTGAAATCCGGAGCGGATACTCCGAATGCGGTTTTCGAAGTTGTGGGTAACGAAGAGGGTGTCCACGGTACTCAATTCTATGCTTTGTACAACGGTTCTTCGAGCGCCTCGAAGCAGATTACGCTGAACTCGGTGCAGAATAACAATATAAACCGGCCTTCGAACAATATCGCCGAGGGTGCGGCTCCGATGGCTGCTTATGCGGCGGTGGAGGACGGCAACCTTTCGAATGTCAGGTTTGCCTTTAAGAACCTGTGCGGTATTATGGCCGTTACGCTGACTACCGATGCTGATGCTGCGTTGGGTTCGATTACACTCAATTCGACGGCGAATCTTACTGGTAGCGGTGAAGTGAGGTTCGTCAACGGTGAGCCGTCGTTCCGTATCGGGGCGAACGCCGGTAAGTCGATTTCGCGCGAACTCGGTAACTATAAAGTGAAGGGTGGGGAGCCTAACACGTTCTATTTTGTCGTTCCTGCCCAATCTTATGGCTATCTGGCGCTGGATGTCATGTCTTCAACGAATCCCAAACCTGTTTGGTCCAGAACGCGCACCATTGCCGACGGCCTTTCTGTTGATGCCGGAAGCATAACGCGAATTGCAAACGTTACGGTCAGAACCGTTGCTCCGCATGTTTATAAAGTGGGCGACATCTATCCTAACGGCGCTGTCGGCGGTGATGTTAAAGGCATCGTCTTTGAGGCCGCACAGGACGGGCAATCCGGTAAGATTGCTGCGCTGAAGGACTGCTCGGTGAATGGTACGGAGGTGTCCGACGAGATCGGTACGTATTATTGGTATAGTTGGGGCCCCTCTGCTGCTGCGCTGAATTCGATTTCGGACGGTAAGGCGAATACGGAGGCCGTTCGGGGAAATTCTGCCGATTATCCTGCTTTTGCCGCAGCGCTGGCTTTGGGCGACGGTTGGTATCTGCCTGCAAGAGACGAGTTGTCAACTCTTTTCGATATGCAAGGCGAACTTATCAATAAGGGCGGCTATCAGGAGATGCTGGGTATTGCCTATTGGAGTTCCACGCTGACGGGTAGTGCGCGAGCCAAGAAAATCAATTATTACGACGCTGTGGAGGCGGCTATGGCGACTGTTTCGCTCTCCAGCCAGTCTACCGTCGAGGGTTCGGTCCGTGCAATCGCACAATTCGAGATAAAATAAACATACGCTCTGTATAATTAGAAGCCCGGCCTCGCAGGCCGGGCTTTTAATTACCCCCCCCCTCCTCCGGTTTTTTCGGAAACCGTTTCGCCTCTTGCAGGCCCGGAGCGTTATCCTGCCGCTATTGCCTCCGCTGCCATCTTGTTTGCCGCAGTCTTTCCGCAACCATGCAGGTTGGGAGCCTTTATCGGGCAGCCCTTTTGAGGAAAGCCATGTCAATAGCAGCGGGCGACCTCTTTGAGTTGCGGATCGCGTGCCATGTCGTTGGGATTCGTTCCGGGAATATCCTGGGGAATCTCCTCTCCCAATCCGGCAAACAGTTCTGCCCAGACCCGGGGTAACGATCCGTCTGCCGCGCGGAAATTCATCGGCCGGGCCGGAAATCGTCTGCTGCCGTCCGGGGCAAGGTAGCTTTCCCATACCAGTTCGCTGCAATACATCTTGCCGTTGTCCGGTCGGAACGAGTAATCGTAGGGCTGTCCGATGAATTTTCGCGCCCGCTCTATCGCTGCTGCGACGCCCGTCGTGTCGCGCAGACGCATTACCGTAACCGCAGGCCGTCCGTCGATTCGGGCGGAGCGTGCCAGAAAATCGCCCAGGGCCGTGACCCGCACGCCGCCGTCGCTCGTGGCCTCCAGTACCGAATCGAGCCCGCGCGACCGCACCGCTATGCCTACGTGCGAGTAGTTCAGTTGTCGCTCTTTGCCTGTCGCGGCAGTGATCGCTCCGGTCATTTCCGATGTTTCTCCGACCTGAAACAACAAATCTCCCGGGTGTAGACAAGGGGCGTTTCGGGTGCAGGAAAAGCCGCACAGTAATATACTTATATATAATAACAATCGCATGGGTATTGTTTTGAAATTGTTTCTGCAAAGATATTAAAATATTTTTACAACTAACTCGCTGATCCATAATCGGGTGAGAAAAAGACGTGAAAATTGTCGAAAAAAAGTCCCGGAATTATTTGGAAGTTGCCTGGAAAAGTCCTTATCTTTGCACCCGCTTCGAGAGAGAAACACCGCTCGAAAGCGACAAAAACAGGTTCTGAAAAATTTTGAAAAAAGTTTCGAAATCCTTTGGAGATTCAGAAAAATGACTTACCTTTGCACCCGCTTCGAATGCAACACACGGTTCGAAACGATACGAAAAAAGGTTCTGAAAAAATTCTGAAAAATTCTTTCAAAAAGATTTGGTGGTTCGAAAATAAACACTTATCTTTGCACCGCTTTTCGCTGAAAAATCGCGGTCAGAACAGCGGGAGAGGCCGAAAGGCGGACCCCGGAGAAATAAAAGAAATTGTTCTTATAGTAATATATTGAACAGCGTTCTTTGAAGTATTTGAGCAGCTAAAAGTTTTTTCCACTCTTGCAAGAGAGTGATTTCAAACAATACCTTTGAGATTAGAGCTAAAGATTTATAACAAAACATTTTTTTTACAATGGAGAGTTTGATCCTGGCTCAGGATGAACGCTAGCGGCAGG
>OBAG01000604.1_pt1 | contig 30539 bp, 27 predicted proteins | sample 1517701 | NCBI WGS metagenome assembly OBAG01 (sample SAMN04571702, study PRJEB22368) | human gut metagenome | biome: human gut; material: stool | host: Homo sapiens | place: Luxembourg | collected 2012-09-07 | reverse complement strand
TGTACTTTTGCCATGTCATATTAGAGTTTTGCTTGTCTTCTTTTCGCAACACTAAGGTAAGTGAAAATTCTGACATGGCAAAATCCTGGGCAACTTTTTGTTGCTCAGGCACTTATAAATAATGTTAAACTATAGTGTTGCGGAATTAAGGCTTTTATTTTATATTCTTATTACGGTGCTATTTTGATTCGTATTAAATTGTCAATATAAACTATTAATAATCAGCAATTTATAAATGGGGGGGGTAAAATAAGGAAATAAAAACGTTTATTTTACTTTTCAGTTTTACTGAGAATCATTACCTTTGCAGTGTATTTTTACCCTCTCTTACATAGAAACGGTACGAATACGGGGTTACGGTATCCGCTCACTGTAGTCAGGAGCGGCCCGCATTCCGGAGGTCCTATGAAGGAAAAAACCGGATTAACCTTGATTGCTGTATTTTCCTTATTTGAAAAAGCGGAAGGTGCAGGAATGGAAACTATATCCTTTTTATCAACCCGGTAACATTACTTTTCGTTGAACATAGAAACATACACACACGAACATTGGTTCGCCTTAAAAGTATTTTATAACAAAGTTTTCGAGATTGAGGATATATTGAAAAAAGACAAGATCGAGACTTACATTCCTTGTGAGGAAACCTTGATGGAACGTAACGGCATAAAGAAGAAACTCCGTCGTCCGGTCATTAATTCGCTTATGTTCTTCCGTTCAACCGTTTGTCGTGCTTTGGAAGTACAGCGACAATTCACCAATAAGGTAATCCTATATACAAGACAGAAGGGATTGAAAAGACTTCCCCTTGCCATTCCTGATCGGGAAATGAACATTTTCATGCTGGTCACCTCGTCCGGCGAGCAGGGAATGGAATATTTCGGGGAGGACAATCCTAAGTTTCACCAGGGAGAACGTGTACGGGTCATTGACGGAAAGTTCAAGGGAGCGGAAGGGGTTATCTGCCGGATTAAGAAGAATAGCCGCTTGGTGGTCACCGTCCAAGGTGTATGCGCCGTGGCTACCTCCTATATTCCGCAGGCCTTTCTAATGAAATTGCAAAAATCAGAGTAAAAAAATAAACTGTACAGATAAATAAAATGACAAATCGATTTTTAACTTTTCTCCTCGGTATTGTGTTGTTCACATCTTGCAACACTTCAAAGGAGATTCTTTACTTTCAAGACATTGTGGTGAATCAACCCGAAGTGATTGAGGGTGCTAGAGATATCACCGTGCAGCCCAAAGACCAGATTTCCATTGTGGTATCCAGTAAAGATCCGCAACTGGCGGCGTTGTTCAACCTCACGAAAATTCAATACCGTGCAGGATATACCGATTTGAAAGGTGGTAACAATAACGGAGAGATTTCCGGATATACGCTGGACGATAACGGGGATATTGACTTTCCCGTGTTGGGTACGCTCCATATCGCAGGTATGACCAAGGGAGAGATTGCCAAGATGATTAAGAAACGTTTGATTGACGAGAACCTTGTGAACGACCCGGTTGTGACCGTAGAATTTATGAACCTCTATTTCTCGGTACTCGGTGAGGTGAAGACTCCCGGCAAGTATGCCATTACCAAAGACCAAATCACTCTGCTCGAAGCCATCAGTGTGGCTGGCGATTTGACCATTCATGGCAAACGCGATGCCATCTTCGTGATTCGTGAAGAAAAAGGCAAGCGTGTCACCCATTGGGTGGATATTCGTTCCAAGGATATGTTCAACTCTCCGGTGTATTACCTCAAACAGAACGATGTGGTGTATGTGCAACCCAACAAGGTTCGTGCCGGACAATCCACCATTAATGAGAATAGCGTGAAGTCAGTATCCCTTTGGATTAGCATCGGCTCGTTCTTGTCATCACTCGGTGTATTGCTCTTCAAGTAAGAAAGCATAGGGATAGAGACCCAAAAGCATAGCTTTAGCAACTGAATAACTTAGTTTTATGGAAAATAGAAAAACGAATAACAAGCCCACCGATGACTTCATCCGCATCCAAGACCTCTGGGGGATGTTCCTCCCCAAATGGCATTGGTTCGCCTTGTCGTTGGTAGTCACGCTCTCCGTAGCGGCACTCTACATATTGAGTACTCCGAATGTCTATACCCGTTCCGCCTCCATCTTGGTGAAGGACGATAGCAAGGGCGGTTCGGCAAGCAGCGCATTGAGCAACGACTTTGCCGACCTCGGCATGTTCAAGAGCAATACCAATATCAACAATGAATTGCTCACCATCTCTTCGCCCACGCTCATGACCGAAGTGGTGAAGCGTTTGGGATTGAACGAGACCTATACCATCCGCAAGGGATTGAAGCGGGTACAACTCTACAAAGTATCCCCCGTATCGGTGATGCCGAAAGACAAGAACTCCATAGTCGGATTCCAAATTGAAATGACCGACAGCATCAAGTTTACCCTTTCCGACTTCACACTCGAAGGCGAAGACGTGGACGGTACGGTTTCCGGTGCGTTCAACGACTCCATCCAGACCCCTGTGGGAAGTATGTATATCTCTACCACCCAATATTTCAACGAGGAATATGCAGGGGCTTCCATTGCCTATAATCATGGCAGTATCGTGGGCACTACCGACTATTACACCAAGAACCTCCGTGCGGAACTCGGCAACGAGGATGCCACTATTATCAATCTCAGCATTGAGGATGCCTCCATCCAAAAGGCGGAAGACATCCTCAATACCTTGATTGAAGTCTATAATGAGAAATGGATTCAAGACAAGAACCAGATTGCTGTCAGCACCTCCCAGTTCATCGGCGACCGTCTTGGTGTGATTGAGAACGAGTTGGGGCATGTGGATGAGAATATCTCTTCTTATAAATCCGAACACCTGTTGCCGGACGTGCAAGCCGCTTCCAATCTCTATCTGACCCAGTCGGCAGAGAACAAGAAAGAATTGTTTGCCCTTAACAACCAGCTTTCTACTGCCCAATACATCCGCAGGGAATTGAAAAACAAACGGATGAACCAGCCGTTGCCCTCCAATTCCGGTATCGGAAGTGCCAATATCGAGAGCCAGATTAGCGAGTACAACCAAATGGTGCTCGACCGCAACCGCTTGATTGCAAACAGTTCAGAGAAGAACCCCTTGGTAAAGGACTTGGCCAATTCGTTGCAGAGTATGCAGAACACCATCATCCAGTCGGTGGATAACCATATCGTATCGCTCAATACACAAATCCGCAGCATCAAGCAACAGGAGGCGGCTACCACTCAACAGCTTGCTTCGAATCCGAACCAAGCCAAATACTTGCTTTCGGTGGAACGTCAGCAGAAGGTAAAGGAAGAACTTTACCTCTACCTGCTCCAGAAGCGTGAGGAGAACGAGCTTTCGCAAGCCTTTACCGCTTATAATACAAGAGTGATTACCGCTCCTCGTGGCAGTGCTTCCCCCACCGCTCCCAAGAAGATGAATATCCTCTTGGTGGCATTCGTATTGGGATTGCTAGCTCCCGCAGTAGTCATCTTTATGATGGAGAATATGAACACGCGCGTTCGCGGACGTAAGGACTTGGAAAATATGAATGTACCGTTCGTTGGAGAAATCCCGTTGGCGGGTGGCAAGAAAAAGAAATCGGATAAGAAGAATAAGGAAGATGAATACACTATCGTGGTGAAGGAAAAGAGCCGCAATGTCATTAACGAAGCGTTCCGTGTGGTGCGTACCAACCTCGAATTTATGGCGCAAGGAAACAAAGTGATCATGGTCTCTTCCCTGAATTCCGGTAGCGGCAAAACATTTATCACGATGAACCTTGCCACCAGCTTTGCCATCAAGGACAAGAAGGTGGTGGTGGTGGACCTAGATATGCGCCGTGCCAGTCTGAGTATCTACGTCAATAAACCCAAGACCGGTATTTCCAATTATTTAGGCGGGCAAGTATCCGATTGGAAAGAGATGGTGGTGAAGAGTGCCCATCATGCCAACCTGGATGTGATTCCCGTAGGCACCCTTCCTCCCAATCCATCCGAACTGCTTTTCAGCCCGAAGATGGAAATACTCATTGAAAACTTGCGTAAAACATACGACCTTGTTGTTATCGACTGTCCTCCGGTAGAGATTGTGGCCGATGCCAGCATTATCGCCAAGTGGGCAGATATGACCCTGTTCATCGTCCGTGCCGGACTGATGGAGCGCGAGATGCTCCCCATGGTGGACAGCTATTATACCGACCGCAAGTTCAATAACATGGCCATGCTGCTCAACGGAACCACCGCCGCTTACGGAGGTCGTTACGGTTATCATCGTTACGGCTACCGCTACGGCTATCATTACGGTTACGGCAGCTATTCACACGAGTAAAGCACGGACAGTAAATGTTTAATTTCTTCAGACGTAAAGTCAGTATGGCCGATAGCGGCATCCTGCGAGGAATGACCGATTACCACTCCCACTTGCTGCCCGATGTGGACGATGGAGTGGAAACGTTGGAGGAAACCCTGGAGATACTGCGGGATATGGAAGATCAGGGCATCACCGAAGTGTGGTTTACGCCCCACATCATGGAAGACATACCCAATAAGACCACTGACCTGAAGAAAACCTTCGCGGAAGTACAAGCCGCCTATCCGGGCAACATTACGCTTCACCTTGCCGCCGAATACATGCTGGACAACCTGTTCGAGGAACGGCTGGAACGAGGCGACCTGTTGCCCATTGAGCACGACGGGAAACGTTGCCTGTTGGTGGAAACTTCGTATTTCAATCCTCCGATGGGGTTGCAGAACATCCTGCTGCGCATCAAGTCCAAAGGCTACTATCCGCTGCTGGCGCATCCCGAACGCTATGAGTATATGACGATGAAAGATTACAACCAATTGAAAGAAAGCCGTATCCTTTTTCAGCTTAATCTCCCTGCTTTGGGTGGACTGTATGGGAAAGGGGTGCAGAAGAAAGCGGAAACCTTGCTGAAAGGTAATCTGTATGACTTGATGGGGAATGATGTGCATTCCGCCCGTTATTTCCACTATGCCATCCGGTCAGAAATCGATCAAACCATATGGGGAGCTAAAGGCTTTAACCGATAGCCCCCATACATGATAATATAGATTTATCTATGGAACCATTCCCGATATTCGCTGCACTCAAAGCACGGGCAAGCCTTCCGCACACCGGGCAATTCCCGATGTCCCACTATCAAGGCTTGCGGAAAGAGCTTGTGGAGTTTCCAAAGCAGTTCCGTCAGCCCCGCTTTCTGTTCGGGAGTACGGGTATCGGCAGGCATACCGTCCGCATCCAATCCGCCTTCATAGCAGATACCGATGCTGCAACGGTTGCAGGCCATCGCCTATGAGGTATACGTGAAGAACGTGACCTTCGGCCTGCTGCACCAATGGCTTGGGGATATGGGAATGACCGTATCGGAGAACACCTTGCGCAACTGGCTGAAGAAAGGCAGGAAATACCTCGACCGTATGGTGGTGGAACTGAAGAGGATCGCGCTGGAGAAGGATGCCGTGGTCAATTGTGACGAGACCTGGTGCAAGGTCCGTAAATATGACCGTTACAAGAAATGCTACATGTGGGTCCTTGTCAACAAGGCGGAACGTGTGGTGATCTTCTTCTACGAGGACGGTTCCCGTGGCCGTGACGTGCTGACGAACTTTTTAGGTGATGCCGAGTTGAAGGCCCTCATGTCGGACGGTTATAACGCTTATGTCTTTATCGGTGACGAGCTGAAAACCCACAGGTATAAGGATACGGACCATCAGGTCTGTCTGGCGCACGTGAGGGCGAAGTTCGTGAAAGCCCGGATGGAAGGTGGCGACAAGAGGGCGGATGTGTTCCTTGACAATATAAACCGTCTCTTCCGTTTTGAAAGGGAGTATGACAGGGAGATGATCACCGACGGGGAACGTACCCGACGACGGCAGGGGTTGCCGACCATGGAGGCGATGATAAACCTGCGGGCAAACCTGCTGCAGGAGTTGAAAAGTGAGGAGGAGCAAAAAAGTTGTTATATGCGGGAGGCCCTGAATTATCTTCACAAGTTTTGGAATGAGGCCTTCACTTATATAAAGGACGGCCGTTATCCGATCTCGAACAATCTGGCGGAACGGGCGGTGCGTCCCTTTACCACCAAACGGAAGAACTCCCTGCACTTCGGATGTGACGAGGGAGCGGAGATTGCCGCCGTATACCATAGCATAATCAGCACGGTGAAGCTGCAAGGCAGGTCCGCATGGGATTATCTTGGTAAATTTTTTACCGGAATTTTTAACGGTTGCAGAGATTTTTTGAGTCTGACACCACAAAATATAGACTTGGCAGTATGCCAATAGTTAAAAAACAATCGAATTTAATAGCAATTTTTTGTGAGGCATCCATTCTGATGCCTTATAAAAAGGATATGCTCTAAATTGAGTGTTAACCAGCGAAAATTATTGTTTGATTAAAGTTAATGTCAATTTGCTGATTATATGCGGTATTGGAAGATAGTCCCCTTTCTTCAAACTTAGTCTTAAGAGCTTGTGACAAATTTTCGATAGATAATTGTGTTATGATTTCATTTTTCTAGATATTAAGAATATGCAGAAAAATCAACAATTAATAAATCTGTGTTCAAATGCAGTGAATTTATTATCCAACATTCTTATTGGTTTATTTTTCACCCCCTATTTAGTTAGTACTCTTGGCATTTCTGCCTATGGAGTTTTGCCTTTAGCCTTATTGATAAACTCATATATCAATGTTGTTACAGGAGCACTTATTGGTTCTATGAGCCGATTTTATTCAATAGAGTTAGTTGCAGAGAGATACAAAGAGTCATCAGAATATTTGAGTATTGCTTTTATCTCTTTGTTGGTATTTTCTGTTTTATTAGCCCCATTGGCCATTATATTTATATTAAATATAGATATGATCTTGAATATACCTAATGAATACATATATGATTCTCAAATTCTATTTATATACATGATATTGAGCTTTTTACTTTCCATGTGTTCAAGTTTGCTGAATATTACTCAATTTGCCATGAATAGATTAGATATAATGAATGCTATTAAAATTGGTAGAAATGTTTTTAAAGTTATATTCATACTGATATTCTTTTCTTGTGTAGATGTAAATCTAATAAATATAGGTTTTTCCTTTTTCCTTTCGGAGATTATGGTATTTGTTATGAGTTATTATTTCTTTAGAAGGGAGACAAATGAAAATATCACTATTTCATATAAGCTATTTGACAAGAAAAAGTTTAAAGTGATTATAGCTATGATTTTTTGGGTTTTGCTTTTGCATATTGGGGAAGTTGTTTTATTTCGCATTGATAACCTAATAATAAATATATTTTGGAGTACAACAGAATCAGGAATAGTTGGGGTGTTTAGTGAATTTGGTATGTATATAAATAGTGTTTTAGCTGTTATTATTTCGTTATCCTCTCCACTTATTGTAATAAATTATTCCAAGCATAAATATAAAGAGATGATTTCTATATTTATGAACAATTACATTGTTACAAACTATTTTTTATGCATAATGATATCAATAATTATTTGCTATGCTCCAGAAATAATTCGTATATGGTTAGGGAATTCATATACGGATTATTCTAATTGGTTTTGTATGAAAATATTATTTGTTCCATTTGTGATTTATATATCTATATATAATACACTATTCCGGGTATATAATAAATTGAGACTTCCGTCTTATATAATGATAATATGTGGTATAATTGGTGTAATATTGATGTGTATTATAGGAAGATCGAAAGTTCAATATCAAGATCCCGTATCTTTAGTGCTAGTTATGGGGATAATTTCATTAATTCTAAACTTTTTTACGACTTCAATCTATTTGTCTAAAATAACTCATTCTATTTCGGTTATTTCTCTATTTAAACCTTTATTTGCATTGATTGCCATCATACCTATTACATATTTAATTTCTTTAGCATTAAAGAGCTTTTTACCATGTGAAAATTTTTTCTTTTTCTTGCTAAACTTAGTAGTTGCATCTGTTTTAGCTGCTACTATGTTATATAAATTTGCATTACCTCAAGGAGCTAGGTCCTACATTATTAAAGATATACTTTCAAGAAGAAAATAATGAAGTGTATATTATTAATTTTTTTAATAGAAATAGCTCTTCTGTCTCTTATTCCTATAGATGTAGAGAGTGCAGAATTTGCATCATTGGTAATAGTGTCATTGAATTCAATATTATTATCCTGTTACATTGTATTGAGTAAAAGTATAAAATTTAAGAACATTATAACAGTCTCTTTAATATTAAAGCTGTTTATTCTATTTGTAAGCTATTATTCTATATTCCCTGTAATGTTTACAGGAGCAGATTCTGTGAGATTTGATACTCAGGCTTTTCAGATGTGGCAAAATCCGAATCTGTTATCGCATAAATACGGTACTCTATACCAGCCTTTTTTAGGGTATATGTATTATATTATTGGACCGCAAAAAATGATAGCTCAATATTTTAATCTTGTATTGAGTACTTTTGGACTCATATTTATTGATAGATTATTATGTCGATTTGGGATTGGAAATAAGTCTGCAATGATTTGCATGGTTATATTATCTCTTTCCCCTGTTGCAATTATTCTTAGCAGTGTGTTAATGAGAGATGCTCTCGTTACTAACTTCTTTATTTTTTCAGTTTGTTTTTTCTTGTTCTATATACAAGAGAAACGGATTATACATGTTATTTTATCGCTTTTATTTTTATTGTTAGCTTCTGCTTTTCATTCTGGTGTTTTTGTTTTTATTATAGGGATTATTGGTTACATTTTTATAGAGAAAGACAAAAACTCTGTGTGGGTGAAGATATTATGCATTTTAATTATTACCATTGGCATATATAGTTTCTCAGACGCTTTGTTTTCAAAGTTTTCAGGTTTAGAAAAATCTGAAAGTGAAATAATGGAACAACTAGCAGATGCTAGAGGTGGTAGTGCTTATTTAACGGGGCTTAAAAGTGATAGTATAGGAATGAACTTATTATTTTTTCCCATAAAAGCTATCTATTTTTTATTTTCACCTATACCTTGGGATATTAGACATTTAGGTGATGTTATAATGCTATTGTTAGATTCGGTTTTATATTACTATGTTATTACTCAAATTATTCGAGCTAGACATGAACTAATGAATTGCGATATTCGTAAATATATGATTATAGGCATTGTCTTCGTATTATTTGCTTTTGCTAATGGAACACATAATACCGGAACTGCCGCAAGACACCGTTATAAAATACTTCCCGTTTTGTGTATGGTATATATTCTTTATAATAAAAAAGATAAAAATGATGAATCCTAAAATTTCAATAATAGTTCCTGTTTATAATGCAGAGAATTATTTGGACGAATGTATCCACTCTATACTTAGACAAACATATTCTAATATTGAATTAGTGTTGGTAAATGATGGCTCTCACGATAACTCACATGAGATTTGTGAAAGATATTCACAAAAAGAAAATGTAAAATATTTATTAAAAGAGAATGGAGGCGCATCTTCAGCACGTAACGCTGGGCTCGATAAGGCTAGCGGTGAATATATAATGTTTGTAGATGCTGATGATTTTATCGATCAAAATATGGTAGAGAGCTTGTATGTTGCTTTGAATACTCATAAAGCGCAGGTATCCTGTTGTGGATTTAAAAAATATTTCGATAAAGATCATATTGTCAACTATGCGGTTATAGAGACAAAAGGATTGAATGAGGAAGAAACCCACAATATCATTTTTAATGAACTGATCGGTGGGCGAGGATGTGGAAGTCCTGTTTGTAAACTATATGATTTCTCGATCATCAGAAAGAATCATATTCGTTTTAATGAAAATATTTGCAATAATGAGGATGTGTTGTTTAATATGGCTTTTTTTAAAATTACTTCGAGAGCTGTGGTTTTAGATACACATCCGTATTATTATAGAAAGGGACAAGATTCCTTATCTTCTGGTTATATAAAAAAATGGAAAGATTTATATGTGAAAATATATGAGGAAAAAGAATATATATTAGGAGAAGAATTGTGTAGTTCTAAAAAAATCCTTTTACAACATTGTTGGTTTTTGCTGAATCTTATAGGATTAATTAACGAATTGCAGGCTGGGAAAAAGGAAAAAGCAAAAGGAGTGCGTTTAGCTAATATCTCATTGTATATTGATAACATTCAAAAAATTGAAAATAGAAGAAATGTAATATTCAGTGCTTTTAATTATCCTGATAGAAGAGCTAATTTTCGAAAGATGTATCCAGTTTTTGCTTATGTCCCTATTTGGATGATAAAATTAGCTTGCCGTATAATTTTAAGCCTTTATAGATAATGAAAAAAGTATGCGCTATAACGACTGTGGATGTAACACTTTCTTCATTTATTGTGGATGCTATGCGAAGATTGAAAGAAGAAGAATATGACATCACTCTTATTTCTTCGATGAGTGATAAATTCCTTGCTAAATATGGAGAGGAATTTCATTGTATCAATTTGCAGATGTCTCGTGGAACGAATCCGATAGAGATGCTAAAATCAATAGTAGCATTCTATAAGATATTTCAAAGAGAGAGATTCGACTACATACAGTATGCTACTCCTAATGCGTCGTTGTATGCCTCTGTTGCAGCCTATTTGGCAAAATGCCCTATTAGGGTTTACTGCCAGTGGGGAATCCGGTATGTTGGCTTTGAAGGAGTAAAACGTAACTTGTTTAAGTTTCTGGAAAAAACGACTTGCCGTTTTTCGACTCACATTCGTCCAGCCAGCAAAAAGAACTTATTGTTTGCTGTTTCTGAAGGCCATTATCCGGAAGAAAAAGCTGCTGTAATCGGTGCCGGGGGTACCATAGGTGTGGACTTCAATGCGTTTGATTGGGTGAAGAAAGAATCGTATAGGAATAGTGTCATAGACGAATATCCAATGTTGAAAGATAAATTCGTTTTTGGTTTTGTTGGAAGAATGGACCGCGACAAAGGTACTAACGAATTATTTGAGTCTTTCTTAACCATTCATTCTAAGTACCCTAATACAGCGTTCTTGTTTATCGGGCCTGAAGATAAAATTGAAGGTATTGACAAGTCGTTGTATGCTCGTATGAAAAACACAGGGGCAGCGGTATTTACCGGCTTTACAAATGAAGTTCCCAAGTATATCAGCGGAATAGATGTATTGGTTCATCCGAGTTATCGGGAAGGATTCAGCATGGTAATCCAACAAGCGATGGCAATGAAGATTGCGGTTGTAACAACGGATATCCCCGGTCCCTCTGAAGTGATAGAAGCAAATAGGAGCGGACTTTTGGCAAAAGCCAAGGATATAGCCAGCCTGACCGATGCTATGGAAAAAATATATCTTAATGATGACCTCCGAAATTCTCTTGCCGCTCAGGGCTATGAAAGAGCTAAGAAACTCTTCGACAGGGAGAAGATGTTGGAGCTTACTTGCATTGACCGCAAGCAAATACTGGGTGATTTATAAATTTAACAATATATACTTATGAGCTTTAATTTAATGATTTTAGCGGCAGACCCAAAGTCTGCCGCTGAGGCTCAACATGCCGGAATTGAACGTGTCTTTTATGACCTTGAATATATCAATAAGTCAGAGAGACAGCGTGGTCGCAATACTATTATCTCAAATAACAACATAGATGACATCCCTGCAGTGAGAAAGGTGCTGACCACATCTCAATTGTTGGTGCGAACCAATCCAATCCATGCCTACACTAAAACGGAGGTTGAGAAAGCCATTGCCTATGGAGCTGATGTGTTAATGCTTCCGATGGTTCTTTCGGATAAAGATGTGGAAGAGTATGTCGGGTATGTCAATGGTCGCGCTAAAGTCTGTATCATGGTAGAAACCGCACAAGCTCTTGCTCGTATTGATGATATTCTTGCCGTGAAAGGTGTAGATGAGATTTTTATCGGACTGAACGATTTGCACATCAGCATGGGGCTTTCATTCATGTTTGAATTGCTTAGTGATGGCTTGGTTGAGTATGTCGCTAATAAATGTAAGGCAAAAGGAGTTCCATTTGGTTTTGGTGGTATTGCCCGTATAGGTGATGGCATGTTGCCAGCCGAACGAATTTTGGCCGAGCATGTTCGTTTGGGATCTTCGTCTGTTATTCTTTCCCGTACATTCAAAGGTGAAGTCGGTGAAAATGCTGGAATAAAAGTTGAGTTGAACGAGGAAGTCCAAAAAGTACGGGCAGCAATAGATACTATTAAAACGTGGACTGTAAAAGACTATCAACAAAACTACGAAATAATAACGAAAGTGGTTAAAGAAATCATCAATCGGTAATTCAAAAATTTAATTGGATACAATAAATCATGAAATCGAATCATACACGTTACTACATGAGTCTTAAATCAATATATGATTATGCAATTCTACTGAATAGCGAAGATTCTTATTCGTCAGGCAAGCCTATTCTTATTAAGGTAGTCCAAAATGAAACAATTGAAATAATAAAGTGCGATAAAAATACAGGGGAACAGGCAATTCGTGATTTTATAGAATCTTTAGTTTCGTTAGACAAGCCCTTATATAAGGAAGTTGAGCGTAATATATTGGTGATGTGCCCTAGTATTAAGGATAAAATAGAAGAAATAGAAAAGTCATTGGAAGGGGGCTATTGATGTACAAACATTTTTTTAAGAGGCTGATAGACTTCATCCTCGTCTTTTGTGTATTGGCTGTTATCTGGCCGGTATTGCTGCTCATCACCCTTTGGTTGCACTTCGCCAACAAAGGAGCAGGAGCCTTTTTTACCCAAGAACGACCGGGACGTTACGGAAAGATTTTCCAGGTAATCAAGTTCAAGACTATGACGGATGAACGGGATAAAGACGGCAATCTTCTTCCTGATGAACAGAGATTGACCAAGGTAGGTAAGTTCGTACGTTCCACAAGCATTGATGAACTGCCACAGCTTATCAATGTACTGAAAGGGGACATGGCACTCATCGGTCCTCGTCCATTGTTAGTACAGTACTTACCTCTATATAATAAGGAACAAGCAAGAAGACACGAAGTACGACCGGGAATTACCGGATGGGCGCAATGCAACGGGCGCAATGCCATCAGTTGGACAAAAAAGTTTGAGCTGGACGTGTGGTATGTGGATCATTGTTCCTTATGGCTCGACATCAAGATAATATTCATTACTCTGAAAAAAGTTTTTGTGCGTGAGGGTATCTCTTCGGAGACCTCCGCTACCATGGAGGCTTTTACAGGAAACAATTAATCAGACTATGTATTTGTTTGGAGCAAGCGGTCACGCAAAAGTGATTATCGACATTCTGAAAGCACAAGGAATAGAGATAAGCGGTTTGGTGGATGACAATCCCGATGTAAATGAATTGCAGGGTTATCCGGTAAAGCATGACTATACAGGTTTGTCTCCCTTTATTGTCAGCATAGGCTCGAATGCCATCCGCAAGAAGGTGGTGGAGAAGCTGGACGCGGATTTTGGGCAAGCTGTCCACCCTTCAGCCATTGTATCGCCTTCCGCTAACATCGGAGAAGGTACGGTGGTAATGCAAGGGGCTATTATCAATGCAGATGCAAAAATAGGCAAACATTGTATTATCAACACCGGTGCATCGGTCGATCATGAATGTGCCATCGGTGACTATGTGCATATCTCACCCCATTCCACCCTTTGCGGAAATGTGAAAGTAGGCGAAGGCACTTGGATTGGTGCAGGAAGTACAGTTATCCCCGGAGTGACCATCGGACGGTGGTGTGTGATAGGTGCAGGAAGTGTAGTAACAAAGGATATTCCGGATGGTGTATTGGCAGTAGGAAACAGATGTGAAATTATAAAATCATTAGACGTAAAAATGTTAATAAAAATTAAACGAAGGGGGGGGGGGGGTAAAAAGTAACATTTTCGTTTATTGGCTGCATAAGGAGGGTAAACAAGATTATGTGGCATAATATATTAATCACCTCCGCCGGAAAGCGAGTTGCCCTAGTACGTTACTTTAAAGAAACATTAGTGAAGTTTTTTCCTGGCGGGAAAGTATTTACGACCGATATGAATCCAAGAATGGCACCCGCAGGATATGTGAGCGATGGCTGTTTCCAAGTGCCAAGAGTGACTGATACCAGTTATCCGGAGTTGCTTCTGAAAATCTGTAAAGAGAATGGTGTCGGCATGGTTATTGCGACTATCGATACAGAACTTTTGCTGCTTGCCGACTTGAAAAACGAGTTTGCAAAGAAAGGAATTCATGTAATAGTGAGTGACATGTCTTTTGTCGTGATGTGTCGTGACAAAAGAAATACGGGCTCTTTCTTTGAAACACATGGTGTGCGAGTGCCGCAAACTGTGGACAAACATCATCCCATATTTCCTTTGTTTGCCAAGCCATACGATGGCTCGTTAAGTACGAACCTGCACTATTTCAAGTGTAAGGAAGAACTGACCGAAGAAATATTGAAAGATCCGAAGCTGCTCTTCATGGAATACATTGACAAGAACATATATAAGGAATATACGGTGGATATGTATTTCGGCAGAGATAACCGAGTGAAATGTATCGTTCCTCGGGAACGTATCGAAATTCGTGCCGGAGAAATTAACAAGGGGTGTACCGCTAAGAACGAAATCCTTTCTTTTTTGAAAGACAAGTTGGGATATATCAAAGGTTGTGTAGGCTGTATCTGTGTGCAGTTGTTTTTCCATCCCGAGACAAAAGATATAGTGGGAATTGAAATTAACCCCCGTTTTGGAGGAGGCTATCCGTTGACCTATATGTCCGGCGGCAATTTCCCCGAACTCTTGATTCGTGAGTATTTCCAGAATGAAGAGGTAGCCTATTCTGACTGTTGGAAAGACGGAATGCTAATGTTGCGCTTTGATGATGCCGTTTATGTATGAAGTAATCTGTTTCGATCTGGATGACACGCTCTTTAAAGAGATGGATTATCTGAAATCGGCATACCATGAGATAGCCATTTATGCGACGAACATTGCAAAAGGACGAGGGGTGGACTTTGTGTCGGAAGAAAAGGCATACAATGTGATGCTGGAAGCCTATCGTCAAGAAGGAAATGCGTTCACGGCTCTCAATGAGTCTTTAGGTTTAGAAGTACCTATTACTGATTATCTTTCTATCTATCGTAATCATATTCCGAATATTCATCTCTCTGAAGAGGTAGAGATGATGCTTTGCCAACTCAACGCAGATGGATATGTTTTGGGACTGATTACGGACGGCAGAAGCGTGCAACAACGACACAAAATTAAAGCTTTGGGGCTTGAACGTTTCTTTGCAGCGGAGGATATAATCATCTCCGAAGAGTTTGGTTCGGGAAAACCTTCGGAAGCCAATTACCGCTATTTTATGGAGCGTTATCCGAAGGTAGCACAGTTGGTATATGTAGGGGATAATCTTCGGAAAGATTTTATCACCCCGAAAAGATTAGGGTGGAAAACGTTCTGTCTGCTGGATGATGGCAGGAATATTCACCGACAAGACTTTTCCTGTCCGGAAGAGTTCCAGCCAAATATTAAGATAGCTGCTTTAAATGAGCTGTTGTCTGTGCTTACACTTTGCCCGCCCTCTCAAAAAAATAACAAAAACTTCCATTTCTGATAATGACAGATGGTTGCTGTCATTTGCTAAAAGCTTTAATCATACTTAAAATTTTCCCGAGAAAGTCGAAAGGATTTATTCATAATAATACTCTTAAAATATATCATAATAATGAACAAACGTATTTACTTGTGTTTGGCTCACATGAGTGAGACAGGAATGGAACAGAAGTATGTCCAGGAGGCTTTCGATTGCAACTGGGTTGTGCCTCTTGGCCCCAATGTCAACGGATTTGAGGAGGATCTGGAAGCATTTGTTAATAATACGCAACGACAGGATTCCCATACTCCGTTGAACAAAAGAGTTGTTGCTCTTTCCGCCGGTACGGCTGCCGTGCATTTGGCCTTGTTAGCCTGCGGTGTCGGTTCAGGAGACGAAGTGATTGTACAAAGTTTTACCTTTTGTGCCTCTTCGCATCCGGTGACTTATCTAGAAGCTACTCCGGTGTTTGTGGATTCAGAGGCAGATACTTGGAATATGGACCCGGAGTTACTGGAAGAGGCCATAAAAGACAGGATTGCCAAGACGGGCAAGAAGCCGAAGGCGATCGTCCTTGTTTATTTGTACGGGATGCCTGCAAAGATTGAGGAAATCATGGCTATTGCTGATAAGTATGCTATTCCGGTTATCGAAGATGCCGCCGAAGGGCTGGGCAGCCGGTACGACGGACAGGTTTGCGGAACGTTTGGACGGTATGGTGTACTCTCTTTTAACGGGAACAAGATGATTACCACTTCCGGCGGCGGGGCATTGATCTGCCCGGACGAGGAGGCGAAAAAGAAGATCATGTTCTATGCTACCCAGGCGCGAGAATCTTACCCTTATTATCAGCATGAGAAGATCGGTTACAATTATCGAATGTCGAACATCTGCGCCGGTATCGGACGTGGGCAAATGACGGTACTCAATGAACATATTGCCCACCATCGGTATATCTGCCAGCTTTATAAGGAACTGCTTGCCGGAGTGGATGGAATCGTATTGCACGAGAATCCCTCTTCCCATTTCGACAGTAACTATTGGCTGAACACGATCCTGCTTGATCCTGATGTACATGTGAAAGGTGAAGAGCATGCTTACGAAACGGCAATCCAAGGGGCTGTAGGCGGTGCCGCCGGAGTGACCCACACAGCTTCTTCCCAACATACCGACTCCGAGCCGAACCGGAACGTGGAAGGTATGCGCATGGCCTTGGATGCTGCCGGTATCGAGTCACGCCCGCTATGGAAACCGATGCACTTGCAACCGGTCTACAAGAACAATCCTCGTTACGTGAACGGTATGAGTGAATCGCTGTTCAAACAGGGGCTTTGCCTACCGAGTGGTCCATGTGTGACGGATGAGGATGTGGCTTATATCGTCGATACGATAAAGGCATGCATAGAGAAGTGAACATAATGATAATTTAGCTTATATATGATTTCTAAAATTTCAAATTGGTATTTTTCCAAGGGGGCACTTCCTTATTGGTGTATATTGATATTGGACTGTTTGATAATAATAGGGTCGAATATACTGGTATATGCTCTGAATAATGGAACACTTTATACTCTTCAGAATATAGGATCTTTGATTACAGCTTTCAGTCTTTATCTGTTATGCTACATCGTAGGCTTTAGAATATTTCATACCTATTCCGGTATTATCCGATATTCATCGTTTATTGATTTGCAACGTATAGGACTCGCCATGTTGATCGGTTTGGTGCTAATCATGGGATTGAAATATGGCTTGCATTCCGACAGTTGGATTATGGCAATACGCATGAAGGACATTGGACTTGCTGCCATACTTGCCACTGTACTTATGTGTGGAATCAGGGTTGCCGTGAAATATTTATTCGACTTTTTTTTTCATCAGGAATATGCGAAACCGGTTTTTATATATGGGGTAAAAGCCGGAGGTATAGGGCTGGCGAAAAGTATCAGAAACCAGGATGTCTCAAAATATATTTTGGTGGGTTTTGTATCTGAAGTATCCGATATCCAAGGACGTTACTTGATGGGGGTACGTGTTTATCCCAACGATGAGCATCTGGTGGAAGAAATGAAAAAACGTAAGGCTCATACTTTGCTGGTATCTCCCTTAAAAAACGAGTCGATAAGGAATAATCCATCCATGGTCGAAAGTCTGCTAAAAGAGGGTATAAAAATCTGTATGATACCAACAGTTCAGGAATGGGATGGCAAGAGTGATATAGACCATACACAATTGAAAGAAGTGGATATAGAAGACCTGCTGCCACGTGCCCCAATAGACATTGATCTGGATGCAATCGGAAAGTTGCTTGCCGGCAAAAAGATACTGATAACGGGAGCGGCAGGAAGTATAGGTAGTGAAATTGTCAGACAGATCGCCCGGTTCCGTCCGCAAAAACTTATTTTGATAGACCAGGCAGAAACCCCATTGCATGACATCCGTCTGATGATGGCCAGGCAGTTTGCAGACATTGAGGCGGAAACGATAGTGAGTGATATATGTATGAAAGTGCGTATGGAGGAAATCTTCGAAATGTATCGTCCGGACTATGTATTCCATGCGGCAGCATACAAGCATGTGCCTATGATGGAAAATAATCCGGGAGAGAGTATCCGGAACAATGTGGATGGCACTCGCATCATTGCTGACTTGGCGGTAAAATACAAGACAAAGAAATTTGTCATGGTTTCTACCGACAAGGCTGTAAATCCAACCAACGTAATGGGATGTTCTAAACGCATCTGTGAGATTTATGTACAGAGTTTGGATAAAGCTATCAAGGATGGAAAGGTGGAAGGCATAACACAATTTGTCACTACACGTTTCGGGAATGTGTTGGGAAGCAATGGCTCTGTCATACCATTGTTTAAAGAACAGATCAAGCGTGGAGGACCTGTAACCGTAACACACCCTGATATTATACGTTTCTTCATGCTGATACCCGAGGCTTGCAAGTTGGTGTTGGAAGCCGGAACGATGGGACATGGAGGTGAAATCTTTGTATTCGACATGGGCAAAGCGGTGAAAATTGTGGATCTTGCCAAACGTATGATTCAACTTAGCGGGGCGAAGGATGTGGAGATCAAGTTTACGGGATTGCGTGACGGGGAGAAATTGTACGAGGAAGTGCTGAACGAGAACGAGAATACCCAGCCGACCATCCATCCGAAGATTCAGATCGCCCGGGTCCGTGAATATGACTATGCCGACGCATGCCGGCAAGTGGATGCCTTGGTGCGTGCCAGCGTAGCAGAAGACGACATGCAGATCGTAAGACGCATGAAGGAGATGGTACCGGAATTTGTAAGCAAACATTCGGTATATGAGATACTGGATAAATAAGTACAGATGTCGGTGGGTATTGCCCCTGTCTCTGATGTTGATGGTCGCCTTAGTGGGGAAGGCTCAGTCCGCACGGTACACACGTGTGGATATATTCATGGGGGCTGAATTACATTACCGCGATCTTTTTCACAACAAGGTGTATGAGGCGTTGGTGAACCTGACCCCGGGAATAAAATGGTATATGGGGAACCAATGGCAGCTGACAGGACAGGCTATAGTTCCTGTTTATAATGACTATGGCGACCGTTATAAAAAGGTTCGCTTGAATATGGCCGTACTCAGTAAGGAATTTGACTGGAGGCAGAAGCATTTCCTGAAGATAAGCGGAGGCCTGTTCGGTATGGAACGTTATGGTCTTGATGTGAAATGGATGTATCCTGTGAACCGTTGGTTGACATTCGATGCCCAACTCGGATGGACCGGCTTTTGTTCTATGGCTGTGGACTGGGAATGCAGCCGTATGGAACGCGTGAGTGGTTTGGTAGGAGTGCGTGTTTATTTGGAAAAGGTAAATACGGAATTCAGAGCTCGTGGAGGACGGTTCTTATACGAAGATTATGGCGCATTAGGGGAAGTGATGCGTCATTTCAAGCATTGTACTGTAGGGTTGTATGCTCAATATAGTGACAAGGGTAAAGAGAATTTCGGATTTAAGGTCGTGATGATGATACCACCTTATAAGAGGAGTAGTCGGAAAGTACGCTTCCGGCCCGCCTCCAATTTCCGCTTTACCTATAATCATGAAGGTGATGCTTACGCATCCAAGATGTATACTACCGATCCAGAAGAGAACGAACGCGAAGGATGGTTTGACAGGGAACGTTTGAATTGGGGTGCTAATCGTATGACTCCTGATTTTGTAGTAAAGGAAGGAGGTAAAAATGAGAAGTAAAGGATTGCGCTCGAATCATTGGTGTCGGATGCTCCTATGGGTATATATACTCATTAAGGCTTCTTCTGTTTCAGCCCAGCAATATACAGGAATGAGCGGTTTGATACATGTTCCTTCGGCTGATATGCGGAAAGAAGGTGAAGCGCGTATTGGTGCTCATTTTCTGAACAGGGAGTTTACTCCTGACGTTTTGACCTATGATGGCGACAAATATCATACGATGAGCTATTACTTGAGTATTACTCCTTTCCGCTGGGTGGAACTTGGCTATACATGTACCTTGTTAAGGTCTACCAGAATTAAGAACAACGTAGAGGATGTTGACAATCCGGGTCTGAACCGTAAGGATCGATACTTTTCTTTGAAGATACAGCCCATCCGTGAGAAAAAAAGCAAATGGTGGCCGAGTGTGGCTGTCGGTATGAATGATTTATTCTCAATGAGAAAAATAACAGAGCCACCGGTAGATCCGGAAACAGGGAAGCCGAAATCTATCGGAAATAGTTTCTTTGCCAATTACTATGTGTCCGTATCAAAGCATTTTGATTGGGGAGGACACCGTGTCGGGCTACATGTATCCTATCGCGATTGGCAACGTGAAAGGAACTCCTCTTTCAATGGTGTAGTGGGTGGCTTGACTTATCAGCCTTCGTTTCAACGCAATCTTCGCTTTATCGCAGAATACACCGGTAATGATGTGAATGTGGGGTTTGACTGGAAGTTGTGGAAACATTTGCTGATTCAGTCATCTTTGCAAAATGGGAAGTATTTTTCAGGAGGTATATGCTTTTGTATCAATTTGCTTTGAAAACAATCAATAATCAATTCATAATTAATGTTTTAAATTAATTTCGTTATGTTTAAATTTGTAAAAAGGGGAGCTTTTCTGCTCTTTGTTGCCAGCCTTGCTATGGGCATGGCCGGCTGTAGTGACGATGATCCGGATTATGACAATGTAACCCCACCTCAGGTGGCGGTAGCTGCTAACACATTGACCGGTGTAATTACGGACCTAAGTGGTGAACCTTTGTCAGGAGCCATAGTAACATTGGGGTCTATAACTGCTTCGAGCAATGAAAGCGGTGTGTACCTTTTTGATGATGTGAAGGCCGGAACTTATGCTATCAAAGCGGAAGCCACGGGTAAACTGAAAAAAGAGGGTGAAATCACGGTAACAGATTCCGGCAAGAGCCAGAATCTGGTTTGGAACGCCAGTCTCGCCACAGATCAAAAAGTGGAAGTGACCGTTTCTTCTACTGAAGAAAGCACAGCCAATGTAGAAACCGAAACATTGAAAGGCAATGACTTGGCAGAGGTAAATGTGGAGACCAGCATACCAGCCGGTGCAATTGAGACCGGAGAGGGAGAAGAGGTTAAAGTGATAATTTCTCCCATTTATGACGGAAACATTGAGAATGCCCGGACAAAAGTAGGAACACGTGCCGGAGAGTCTGTTTTGTTAGTGGGTGCCAGCCTGTCGTGCAACAAAACTGAAGTAACATTGAGCAAACCTGTTGAACTAGGCTTTAATGTAGATGAAGAAGTGGCTCAAAATGTGGAGGCCAAGCAATATAAGAATGGTCAATGGGTAACCGTAACCAGCCGTATAGAAGGGAACAAGGTGGTAATAGATGCCGACGAATTTACAGCCTATGGTTTGTTCCTCGGTGTTTCATTCTCAGTATCTGACGGAAGTGAAACTGTTTCATTTGAGCAAAATGAATGGAATAACCTGTACGGTGCCAAAGATATGCAGGTGGGCAGTGTAGGTTATACCTATAAAACCGGAACTGAAATCGCAACGAAGGGAACTAGCGTGTTGACAGCCTTGTTGATTGAAAAGCTAGCACAAGCGTTAGGAGCAACAGTATCTACTGTAGAAGGCAATTATCCGTTGAACGTAACCCTGCCGGTAGGAACAGCATTGACAGTCAGTGGTACGCAGAGCAAACAGGGAGTATCTGCCAGTGCAATGGGCAAGACCGTCAGTGGTACACATTACGGAACTGTTACAGTGGTAGCATCTACTTATAACCGTCAGCATGGCGGAGGAACAAACGGTTAATTGGTACATAATATGTTGTAAAGCAGTGGCTCGAGCAAAAGCTTGTAGCCACCGCCTTGCAGCATTAACTTCAACATTCTTCAATGACAGTGCAACAGTCACATAAAAAATATTTAAGAATTAAACCATTGGCGACAGCCATCCGAAACAGAAGTACTCCGGAGGAAACTTTGTACACACCAGTTATACGCCAAGTGAAAAAGCAACTGATATATTGTTGAAGGAATAAGTACGGCTCTTACCGGATTGTCTTCAAAAATAGTCGATGAATTTACAGAAAAGGTTAAGCACGGATACGGCAGGTTGTCCGGCATTAATACGAAGATTAAATGAAACTCCCGGAGCATTTTCCTCTAAAAACAGCCGACATAACAAAGATATAGACATTATGTCTCTCCCATTAGCGACTTACTATCACCGTCTTCATTACGAAGTCATGGAATCAGACGGGGTTCTGTGGCTCGGATTCAAACCGGGGATGGTGCACGCGCTCGTCAAAGAAGTTTGGAATAAGCGGCCACTGAGCCGGACAGATGCCGAACGCTATTATGCCGAGTTTTCCTCTCTAAGCCGAGGGCGAGGCAATCCTTATTTCCGTATTGTGGCGCATGGCGGATTCCTGCCGGAAGCGCTTGCCTTTGAACTGCACGGACTGACTGTCTCGGATGAGAGCTATATACGAAACCTTTCCGGCAGAAAACATATCGAACTTTACCCACACAATGAAGCAGCCTACCGAGCGATCCGTAAAGGCTTTGAACAACATCGCATCGGTGCCGTAGTACAGGCAACCGGGACGGGGAAATCGTATCTGTTAGCCCGTTATATCGCAGATCATGCAGCGGAGAAAATCTTGGTGTTTGCTCCGAATGTAACAATTCTGGACGAGATCCGAAAGGCCGTAGGATTTCAATCTCCCGATATCCGCTATCAGACCTTCCAGTCACTGATTTATCACCGAGGATCTTGCGAATCGCTGAAAGCCGGTCATATCCTGATCGACGAGTTCCACCATTTCGGAGCTGAGATTTGGGGCGGTGCCTTGCAACAGGTGATAGATTCCAACCCGTCAGCCCGTGTGCTGGGTACATCGGCTACCCCTGTCCGACCGGAAGGGATGGTAGATACGGTCGATCTCTATTTTGAGGGGAACCTCTTTTATGAACTCACCTTGCCGCAGGCATGGTATTACCACATTCTGCCGGTTCCGAAGCTGGTGCAAAGCGCCTTCGGATTGGATAATGAATTGGATCGGATCCAGAGACATTTGGACCGAAGCGGTTGTTCAGCCCGCCGGAGAGAGCGCATCCAAAAGAAACTGGACCTGGCGCGGATCGATTTCAAAGGTGCTTTGGGTGCGCCGTCGGTAATCCGGAAGTTCTTGCCCGAAAGCGTACGCAAACTGCTGGTCTTCTGTCGTGACCTGGCCGATCTCAGACAGATGGTGCCGGAAGTGTGTGACTGGCTCACGCAGGCAGGCCGATCGATTACGCCATTTGAAATCCATCATGTACAAAGCGAGCAGGAGAACCAGCGGGTGTTGGCCGCTTTCCGGGAAGAGTCGGATCGGTTACACGTACTCTTTTCCGTCAATATGCTGATTGAAGGATTGCATGTCGAGGGAGTGGATGCCGTCTTGTTCTTGCGACGTACCGAATCTTACATTGTCACCCTGCAACAGCTGGGGCGCTGTCTGGATGCCGGAAGCGGGAAACAGCCGGTTGTCTTGGATTTCGTGAATAACCTGTCGGGCAAATCGGTTTACGACGTGATGGCTCGCCACTTGGAGCGGCTCTCTTATCTTCCATCGCCCCACGGATTTGAAGGAACAACCTCGTTCCTCGCCACCGGCTACTTGTCGGATATCCGACTCCGCATCGAAGAGATCCTGGCCGAGCTGGAACCGTGGCAGATTATGTACGAGCGGCTGGTCGAGTTCCACCGGGAAGAGAACGACTGGCCTTCGGTGACGGAAGGGAAACTGGGCCTTTGGTGCAACACGCAGCGCATCGCCTACAAACGAGACCGTCTTGCCAAGGAACGGTGCGACCAGCTTGATGCGATCGGTTTTGAATGGAATCAGCTCGACTCCAAATGGATGAGGGAATACCATGCGTTGAAAGTCTTCTTTGATACTTGCGGACGCTGGCCTAAACGTGAAGACGGTCCGCTTGCGACTTGGTGTTATACCCAGCGGGAAAGGCGGAAGGATGGACGTTTGAGCAAAGAGCGTATCCGGGCTTTGGATGAGATCGGCTTTGTCTGGAATCAGGACCTCCAAGAGGAATGGATGAAGAACTACGAGGAACTGAAGTCTTTTGTCGGAAAATTTCACCGTTTTCCTAAATCGACAGAAGGGAACTTGGGCGGATGGTGTCATACACAGCGAAAAATGCGCAAATTGGGGAAATTATCCTATGATCGCCGGATTCTGTTGGATAAAATAGGATTCGTTTGGTCGGCGGAACAGGTCTGGCAAGGTAACTTCGAACAATTGTGCCTGTTTTATAACCGACAAGGACGATGGCCGGGGTGCCGTGAAGGTGCTTTGGGACGCTGGTGTACCATTCAAAGACGGGATTACCGCAAGGGAAACATGTCAGACGAGCGAAAAGCACAATTGGAAAGAATCGGTTTCCCTCTTGCCTGATATGGAATATATTCGATTCTATCTGTTATGAAAGTTGTCTATTCAATTATAATCAACATTGGAACAGTGTCTGTCATTACCCGGACTTGGAACCGCCAGCATACGGGTGGAACCAACTGATAAAACCGGAATAAGACCAATCTCATAAAGTAAATCGTTATTGATTCATCCCAATACCTTAAAAACGGGCATGCATATAAAGAAACAACGATATGAACAAGAATATTTTATCAAGAATGATTTTCAGCGCGGCACTCCTGCTGTTTGCCACGTGTACGCAGGATGAACTGACGAACAGCACCGACGCTCTGCCCGAAGGCATGTATCCATTGCAGATAAGTGGCATCACCCTCGAAGCGGAAAGCAGCCAGCAGCCGTGGGGCGCAGACGCTCCGCAGACCCGAGTGTCGGAAAATTCGGATGGCATGAGCAGCAAGTGGGACGGAGATGAAACTATCCATGTAAAGTTGGGTAATCAAGAGACGACTTACGAGGTAGTGGATGCCAACGGTAGCTTGAAACTGACAGGCAACCAACTCTATTGGACGAAACGCACCGACAACGTGAAGGCATGGTATGCCTCGCCTGAAACGGATGGCACAATCAACCTCGCCAATCAAGGCAATGAACTGGTATATGTGTTGCAGGCAAAGGTGGACAACGCTTCCTGTGACAACCCTGTAACCCTAAATTTCACCCACGCCCTTGCCAAGGTGCGCGTGGTCTTTTCCGATGAAAGCACTGCCGACCTGACAAACGCTTCGGTAAGTGTCCTTGCGCCGACTTCCTGCACGGTCAATAAAGGGTATGTGGCAGCAGGTAGCACGACCGATTATATATCCATGCACAAAGCCACTTACAACGGCGGTAAAATGTGTTATGAAGCAAATGTAACTCCGAACCTCACATTGAAAGACAATGCTTTCCAGTTGACGATTGATAGCAAGACGGTGAACTGCTCCACCTCTGAAGTCCTTACACAAGCGGGACAACTACATGTCGTCACTTTGACTGTAAACGAGAAAATGACAGAAGTCAATGTTGCAGAAATCTCCGGAACAGAATACACTGTCAGCGGCAATGTACATCTGAAAGGTAACGGACAAAACAAAGACTTGAAACTGAAAGTAGAAGCTGGCAGTAAAGTGATATTGGAGAATGTCGTGCTCGATCCGAATGCAACAGGTAATGTGATTACTTGCGAAGGCAATGCTACCATCACGCTGATTGGAACAAACAATATTAAAGCAGACTATACAGACTATGTATGGGCAAGTGCCATCAAAGTTGATGCTGGTACGTTAACTATTGACGGTGAAGGAATTTTGAACGCTACAGGTACTGGTTACTATGGAGCCGGGATTTTGGCGACAAACGGAGCTTCCATAATAATCAATGGAGGACAAATAATAGCACAAGGTGGCTCTGGTGATCCAACTTGGGGGTATCCGGGTATAGGCTCCCAAAGTGGAAACATAACAATTAACGGTGGTACTATCAATGCTATAGGAGGTGCTGGTAGTTCCGGTATAGGTCGCTATATGGGCGAATATGGATGCAAGAACATCTTGATAACGGGTGAAAACACTATTGTGACGGCTAAAGGTGGTACTGGGGCAGAGGATATTGCTGCCGAAAGTGTAACTTTCACCGGTGGAGCCACCGTGAACGGAAAGAAGTATAACTAAGCCTGAAAGGTCGCACTCCGAAAGGACAGAGCGAAACATCGAAACATAGTATCAACTAAAAACAAAACAGCCATGTACGAAGCAAGACAACATAAGGAGAAGGTTAATAGGAGGATAGGTGGTAACATTAAAGAAGTGCGACAGAGGGTGAAAATAAATGACTTCAAAACCGTTCAATTTGCCCCAACCTATACCTTATTAATAACAGGTGCCCCAAATTGGGCTGTTACACAAAACGAAGCAATGAATGTGGTGAGTCAAATTTCAGGTGCTACTTTTTCATATGGTAAGGGATTACAAGGCGGAGGTTACCTTGCAATTATAAATACAGTTTCAAGAGATATTGATCAAATAAGGAGTGATGTACAAAATGTAAATCATAATGTAACTGTAAAAGCTGGTAATCACTACAACGATTATTATTAACTTAAACATTCATTCTGGCCAGTTTATAATCCATTGGTAATAAGTCTCAGGATTTCCAATCCTATAAGAAGAGCTAAAACGACTCGTTTTCCCGAGTCAGCGACAAGAGGCGCACAAGTCGCTGACTCGACCTCCTCAAGTCGGCGACTCGGGAAAGTGAAGTCGGAAACAGAATAGCATATTAATGAACTAAAAAAGTAAAAAAGAATGGGAATATTCGTAAAGAAAAAGACATACGCATTCTCAGACATCATACGGGGGCTGCAACAGGCTGTCAGTGGTGCCCATGAGATGTTACAAGCACGGCAGGTGCAAAGTTTGATGAAATTTTGGCAAACAAATGACGGTAAGCCACTGACACAAAAGATCCAAGTGGGTGACAAGGAAATGGAAGTGCCTCTGTTTGCATTGGTTTCCCAAAGCAATATGGAAATGGATGAGGTGAACATTTCTTTTAAAACAAAAATTGGCGATGTCGCTATGCACTCTATTGCAGACAAATTGCACGGCAATCAAACCTTGAGCCATGCCGATTTACAAATGGAGATGGATGGTATAAAGGCGGATGATGATGACGTGATGCAGATAAACATCCGTTTCAAAGTGAAAGAAACTCCTGAAGGCGTGGCACGCCTGACGGACGAGTACAATAAACAAATTTGATAACCTTTTAAAATTTATGCAGTATGGCAGATGACAACAAAATCATTCCGCAAGCAGACGGAACAGAAAACAAGAAGATTAGAATGAATTTCGGTGGTGCTGATATTGAAGCCGCCGTTGACAAAGACGGGCGTATCATCATGCCGGAGGAGATTCAGAATATTATGGCTGCTGGCATGGCTGTGATGGAAAAAGCGTCTGAAGGCCAGACGGACAAAACATCAAAGACCGATTCTCCACAACCATCCAAACTTGGAGATGAAAGCGTGGCAGGAAAATTCAAGGGGCTGCCTATGCGCGAACTGATAGGTGCTCCCTTGTTTGCAGCCGCTGAAGCACAGGAAAAACTGGCATCCATCGCATGGGATTATTACCAACGAATCGCTTATGAAGACGATAAGAAAACAACCCGGTTGTTGAAGTTTGAATTGAATCGTCCTGTCGTGCAGGATGGAGTGGTTTCTTCCACCGGCAATAAGGTTAAAGTAGAAGCTCCGTTTATCGGATTAGTGCCAATTCCTTCGCTGTTGATAGACCGTGTGGATATTGACTTCCAGATGGAAGTGACGGACACAAATTCCTCCACAGACAAAAAAAGTGAAGAACTATCCACCGATATATCCTCCAAATGGTTTGGAGTTAATGTCGGTATATCTGGCAAAGTGTCATCTTCACGGGAAAATACCCGTTCCACCAACCAGACGGCGAAGTATCAGGTACACGTCACCGCCAGCCAGCAACCGCAGACCGAAGGGTTGTCGAGGCTGATGGATATTATGGCAAGTTGTATTGAACCTGTGCCGACAGAGAACAGTGGTCAATAATGGAGTGAATATAAATGGATTGTTTAAGTTAGGGGAACGGGATGCAGGGCGTTCCGTTTCTTTAAGTGACTGATTTTATTTGTTTAGCAACATTAAAGAGCAATACAAGATGGATAATATTATAAGAGCTTTCATAGTGGCAAATCATGATGACATTACGGATTTTGTAACTACTTGTGGCACGCAAGCTCATGGAGCTATACTATCTTTGGGTCAAGACACCTTTCTTCAATATGGATGTAGACTTCAATTTGGTCAACAGTCTGTAATCTATTTAGGTTGGCAGGACGGAAAGATAACAGTAATGCCTTATAATCCAGCGAACGACAATATCATCAGCTTTCCTTTTTCAGGTTGCTTATTTGGAACTTTCTCATACAACAATAACATAGATTATACTTTTCATATAGCAACTTCTCCAACTGCAACTTCTGACATGAGGAACAAATGGGAAAATTTCTGCAAGATTAATAGAAATCATATTACCAACGTCAGAATATACCAACCAAAGAAAGATTTGGCTAGCCAATATGGTCAGTTGTGGGGTGTAATCAGCAATACAGGGAAATGTTACTCCATGGGAATTGGGCGAAAAGGTGACATAGATGATAAGCGATGTTTCTACATAGAAGAATCACGTAATATTTTTCTTGGAGCACAAGCGTATACAGATTGTTACAGACGCACGAATTGGCAATCTAACAGTAATATAAGAATTTTCTAACGATAAGATTTTGCCTTTCGGAAACAATCGTTTGGTACATGGAGCACTTTTTCTGATATATAAAGGAGTGGGATACAATTTTACCCCAAGTTGGGAATTGAATTAATACTCACTATTGTGGTAATATATGGCTAGTATGGCCGCCATCCTTGTATGACAGCCTATTTCCAGAGGGGACTGTTCCACCTGTTCATTGTGAATCCCAATTGATGTATCGGGACAGTGGGGTGAGCGTCGAAGAGAGCCAAAATGTCGTGCTTGATGCCGTTTTCCGGGGATATCGCATTACAGAGATAGAGCAACGCCGAGATAGAGCCGAACGCCCGTTGCTTTTGGTTTTCCGTCATGTCCGAAGCGAGCCATTTGTCCCTGTGCCCTTTCAGGTTGGCGGGTTTCTTCGGAAAGATGCGATACCATAGCCGCGAGTGATGTGCGACTATGTTTCTCAACGCCGATATGGCCTCCAGCCAACTGGACAGTTCCTTGGCCGAATACAGCCCGAAAGCGTTCGCTATGATTGAACGTGCAGGCAACTGGGATTTCAGGTTTTTGTACATTTTGGACAATGTTCCGAAAGAGGCCGTTTCGAATATCATCCATGCATCCGGATTGTCGCCGGAGAGCGTGTCCTCGTCCCATCCGTCATGACTGCCGATATACTCCCTTGCAAACGGGTCTGTACTGCGTCCGAACTCATATTTCAGTTCCAAGACAAAATCCTCGTGGTACAGCTCGTTTTCAAACAGGGATTTGTCCGTGTACCATAATCCGCTGCCGTATTGCCCGGAAATCACATTGATGATTTGTGCCCGCAACCCTATTTCCAATATCCCTACGGCATCAAACACGATTTGCCTCAAAGCCTTGTCAAACTCATACCTTTCGACGACAGCCTCAAAACGGGTGTCGGGGAGAAAATCGTTCTCCGTCTCCTTGTCGAGCATATCCATCCAGTAGTATTTCAGACGGAAATAGCTTACACGCGACAAAAAGGACAATGCTTCGCCGTCGTCCCCGAACGACATCCCCCCTGCTTTTCAGGATGGAAAGATGTTCTTGTCCTGTTCTTGGTTTCTGATTGCCCATATAAATAAAAAAATGACCCGCCTGCAGTTCTTATGGGATGCAGACGAGTTCTGTTATCTTTGAATCGGCATCTGCCGAATTTGTTTTCACTCCGCAAAGATAATGTTTTTCCCCGAAACTGCAAAATACGCACCGTTATTTCCGCTCTTTTTTGAATAAACATCTTTATCTTATACCCTAATGTCCTCATTTTTATATATTATACTTTCATGTTTATTATAGAAAAGACATTTATTCCGCAAAGCATACGTGGATATGTATATGAAAGAAGAGAAATATCTTCAAAAGGAGGATTGTTTTCCAGCCCCCCATTACTGGTAGTTTTTAGGAGATAAAGCCTAAGGAAATTTTGTTTTTCTCACCTGAAAACCTTATTTTTGCATAACGAAAACGTCCTTTGAATGTATGCAAGATGAAACAAGCCGCTGAATTTCGCTCGTTTCTAAATAGTTACCTGTTAAATAAAAATAATGTGATAACTGTTTAATTTTCAGTTAGATAGAAAAAAGTATTTTGTTTCGCCACGTGCGTGGTCAGGTTTTTCTTTATGCCGCAGAAATCGGCGATTTCCTTGAGGTAGCTGTTCATTTTCT
>OBAG01000596.1_pt1 | contig 30756 bp, 34 predicted proteins | sample 1517701 | NCBI WGS metagenome assembly OBAG01 (sample SAMN04571702, study PRJEB22368) | human gut metagenome | biome: human gut; material: stool | host: Homo sapiens | place: Luxembourg | collected 2012-09-07 | reverse complement strand
TCCATTTTTCTTCTTTCCTTTCTGTGACGTCGGTCAAAATCGCCGCAAAGCCCTGTAAACACGGGACTTTTCCGGATGACCGACTGCGATTATTTTGCAAAACCGCCAAACCGACTGCGGTTTGCGTTTCCCCTCAAAGCCCCGCACTGCGGGGCTTTGAGGGCGGGCCGCACGCATGAGCGACTGCGGCCCTTTATCTTGCTTTCTTTTTCGTCCCCGAAAAAGGCTCGGAAAGTGCAGGAAACGCAGTCATACCAACGTATCCAATGCATCGGTCACACGGACTTCAACACCTCCGGCACAAACGCCGCAACGTTCGTTTCGAGGGACTGCGGCGGGTACACACTTGCCTTCACCAACAGGATCGCACACAGCGGCTCACACGGCGAAACACGGGGCGTTTCAGATGGGGGTGGTATCACTACCCTCGGAGCATTCCGCACGTTCGCGAACATCCCCGGGCCGGGTATCAGAACGGCAAACTTTGCCGCTTTTGGGTCTTGGTCGGAGGCGCTCTTGAAGAATGCAGAGAGCCTGTGGGACAGCGATGCGCTTATGCGTGTCGCTGTCCCGAGGCGTCGCGGCCCCGCTAGGCTGCGTGATCCCGTTGCTGTTCCTCTCACCGCATTGATTGGCTTCACAATTTTGCTCAGCCGCATCGTTGCGCACAGAAAATTGAGCGCCTGTTCTTTAGTTACAGCGGTGCGTTTTTTGAACCGCTGTTCGCGTCGATCCATGCGAGAAACTTATCCTTTGGGACAACGATCCGGCTGCCGATCTTGAGCGCGGGGAAGCCGTCGCTGTGTGCCAGCTCGTAAGCGCCGGCGCGGGAGATCCCGAGCACCGCAGCGACCTCCGCGACGGAGAGCATCAGCGGCAGCTCGTCATAGCTTGTGTAGGTGGAATGTTTCATCATTCGCTTCCTTTCCTCATGCGCCGGGCAGCAGATCCATCGCGGACAGCTTGCGCTGAACTCGATGTCGCTCTGCTGCGCGCTCGACCGCAGATAGCTGGCGCGCGTGAAAAATTTCTATGGCTTCGCGGATCGGCCGGATGGTGTAGCGCAGGCTGCCGTTCTTCTTGATGCCGGAACGCATCAGGACAGAGGTCGGTTCAGTACAGATGAGACCTTTCTCTGCAAGCGCATCGACGTACCGCATGACCGTATTCTTTGCGCGGCCAACTGCATTGCCGATGGTGGTGTAGCTCGGCCAGCACTGGTAGGTGCTGCGGTTTTCAAGGCAGCGGAGGTAAGCGTAGACCGCGATCTCACCTGCGCTCAGACCGAGCGAAAAAATTTCGTTCGGCAGTGTAAAATAGTTTTTGCTGGGAAATTGATTCATGGTATGTCCTCCTGTTCGGCGGGATGGAAGAGTTGAATGAACTCCTTTGTGGAATGGACAACGCCCAATTCCTTGAGCTGCTGGTAGCGGATCAGGTCGCAGAGGGTGCGCAGACTGATCTTCGCGTACTCCAGCAGCTTATCGGTCGCCAGCATTTGTTGGTAGGTGTCCAGCTCGGTCGGCGCATCCGGAAATTGAAAGAAGGTGAGCAGTTCATCTGTGGTCGGGACACTGTCCGGTGCGTCATGCTGCATCTCCTGGCGGATGTAGTCAATGACCTCCTGCTCGACTTGGGAGGTCAGGGCGTGCAGCAGTTGCTGCTTGCTTTGTTCAAATGGATTCATAATCATACACGCTCCTTGTGTTCAGGTGAGACGATCATGACTGCGGCCAACTCAGTCGGAAAATTTGTCTCTCACCTATAAGGACACTCAGAGCGTGTTTGTAAACCAGAGAACAAAATTTTTTTCAAAAAAGCTGGGAAGCCCTGTCATGAGACAGAGCTTCCCAGCTTTTCGTGCAGCTTTTTCAGTCGCTTTGATACCGCCATTCTGGAGATGCCGTAGATCTGGCCAATCTCATCCATCGTCAGCTCACCGCTGTAACGGAGGGAGAGCAGGTTTTGGCCTTGCACATCCAGTTCCGCAATGGCTCCCCGCAGATTTTCAAGCTGGAGGTTCCTGAGCGCCGCATCCTCCACGGGACGCCTGACGCAATCCGAACCGGACGGCACCGTTTCAAACTCACTTTTACTCAGGTGCCTTGTATCCTGTTTGTCCTGCGCCTGCTGCCGTTTCCGATCCTGCTCAAGGAAGTCCGCGACCTCCTTTGGCACTGATACTTGCTCACCGTTATAGATAATAACGACATAGTCGTTCATTTTGTGCCCTTTCCGCTTTCAACGGAAGGGTACACACCCGCGCTGCCGGTACAGCGCCAAAAACTGTCGACCTTCATGGAACTTCCTGCGTACAGGGTGGTCATAATGCCCTACGGGGTCCATGAATGCCTGAGGTCACACTTACGGTGTGAACCTCACCGGAAAGCCGCGAGATTTGGCTTTCGCCTGTTACCAATATAAAGTGAACGCGGGGGATTGTCAAGTTCACGCCTATATGCGGCTATTTTAAATTTGGCGTGGATAGGGAGTTAAAAACATATCCCAACTGTTGTAAGATTTGGTGTGGATGGCATTTGTGACAGGGTAACGAGAAGAGCGATACCCCTTTAGACGGTCTTGATAACGATATGGATTTTCAGACTTTACGGTGGGAATGGGTTGCGTCAGCAGGCGGTTTCCGCTGCAAAGTCCGCTGGGATAGCTGCTGTGGCAGCGCAAGGGAGGCGCTCCCTTGTACGGAACGGAGTGACGCAAAACAGCCCGGACATTTGGCTGTCCGGGCTGTCTGCCTCGCGGAGCGCACATACTCCTGTCAGGAGAGTATAGAAGTGCGCCCTTCTGTTAGAATGGATTTTTACATTCCTTCGGGGTTACGCCAACGTTCGCCAAAGGAAGGTCACGATCTGTGCTCTTGTGCAGTCAGCATCCGGACTGAACGTGGTCGCGCCCGTGCCCTTGGTGATGTCATTCTTGACCACCCACAGCACCGCGCCTGCGTAAGGAAGTGGTCCGTGACAGCGTGGAAGAGATGCTGAAAGAACTGCTGGAGAACGAGGCGGAGTCACTGATGCAGGCCGCCTGTTACGAGCGCAGTGAGACCCGTCAGGGCTACCACTGTAGCGACGATATGACCGGAATCTCACCACCACCTCCGGCGACACCACACTCCAATGCTCCGCCTTAGGGAATGCTTCTTTGATTGGTACATCGTTCAGGTATGGTTCCCCCATCATGTTGCTTTGTTCTTTATATTTAATTGATGAAGTCTTAGCAATTATCCTTTTTTATAGGTCGGAAATGACTGATGGCATAGGGAATCCCTGAAAAGCAATTGTCAAGCAGCCGCAAGAATTGGGATAAGTTACGAAGCAAAAAGATCTCGCTCTATTTGATGAATGGAGCAAGATCTTTTTTGGACAAAGGCGCTGCAAAAACAAGGATCAAAAATATTATATTTTTGTTGCCGAACGATTTTGATCATGAGGGATGTGATCCCGCACTTGTTTCTTTACCGAATCTACACCGGAGAAATGCTATGGTATGACAACTTTTGCAGAAAAGCACTGTGCGCTTGCCAGTAGTCTTCACTTCTCGATGAAGGGGTATCGGCTCTCAAAACATCTGCGTCTGTCTTGGGACGCAAGTGTTGCCTCAGAGTTCTATAATTGCATTTTTGCATGAGAAAACGCACAAGGAGAGCAAGCACGAAATAGGCTTGCTCTCCTTACTTTAGTTAGGAAGCTGCTGCAGCACTGCTTTTAACAGCTGGTATACCCTGTCGATCGAGGAAAGATTTACGTTTTCTTGAACTGTATGCGCGCAGCGAATGGTTGGTCCGATAGAAATCATTTCCTGAATGAAGGGGCAACGTTCCTGGAGGATGCTGCATTCAACACCGGCATGAACATTTTCCATAATGCAGGGCTGCTGAAATAATGATTGATAGGTTTGTGCAAACAGTGCGTGCAGCGGAACATCTTTTGCAGATTCCCAAGGCGGATAGTAATCCTGCTGAGAAGATTGAAACGATGCGCGGTCAGCGGTGTGAACGACGAGGTCTCTTCCTTCGCTGAGCAACGCCTGAGAAGAAGCACGCAGGCTTTCCACAATTTCAACATCATCGCCAAGCTGACGGACAGTGGCTAAATTACTGGAAAGCTGGATTATTTCCGGGGTGCGCTGCAATACACCGTGAGGCAGGGTGGCAAGCGTAGAGAGCAGTTGATCGCAGAAGGAATCCGTATATGCTTGCTTGCAGATCGGTGCCTCAAATGAAGTCTGAAGAAGAATCCCGTGATCCACAGATTCTGCCTGAGCGGTGATTGCGCTGGCGGCAAGCTTCCATTCTTCTTCTGAAGATGTATCGCCGACCTGAATGAGGGCTTCTGCGCAAACTGGAATCGCATTGGAACGTGTACCGCCGTGCAGTTCGAGCAATTCCCAGTTTGAAGCGGGGCAGCTGCGAAGCCAGCGAACCAAAATCTGAATGGCGTTGAGGTGCGGGGTTCCAATATCAAGACCGGAATGGCCGCCCTTTAGGCCGGATACAGAGAGCTTGAGGACCTTGGGGTTATGAAACCGCGACTGCTTATGACATTCAACGGAGGCATTCAAAATGATGTTGAGACCGCCTGCGGCGCTGATGGTGAATGTCCCTTCTGTTTCACTGTCCAAATTGATCAGCCGCGTACCGGAAACAAGAGATGCGTCCAATTCTTTGGCACCGGTCATACCGGTTTCTTCGTCTACTGTAAAAAGGCCCTCGATATTCTGTACCGTGTCGTCTTCCATCAGTGCGAGAATCAGAGCCATTCCGATTCCGTTATCTGCGCCTAAGGTCGAACCGACTGCGTGGAGACATTCATCGGTTTCGCGCAATGATACGCCCTTTCGATAAGGAGTTCCCGTCGATTCCCATACCATATCCATATGAGCCTGGAGAATTGTAGGCGGCGTTGCTTGGGAAATCGTCTTACGAAGAACCACGTTTCCGCAGCTGTCCTGATCAACTCCCAAACCGAGGCGCTTTCCTGTTTCGATTAAATACTGCGCTACGTTTGATTCATCGCCGGAGCGCCGGGGAATGCTGCAGATTTCGCGGAAGTAAGAAAGAACGCGCTGCATGCTGTCCATTAAACTGCACCAGCCTTATTCTGGAGCTTCCGGTTCTGGAGCTTCTGGCTTACAACGTACAGCACCATAGCGACTGCAATGCAGATCAGGGGAACGGGGATCACATCACCCACCGCGACAAACCAACCAAGCCCCACGGGGCGAGCCGTCATGGTAACGCCGACAAACGAAGCCACAGCCCACGACACAATGGCGTCCCACTTGATGCCCTGAGGAACGTCGCCGCCGTCATAGTTTTTCCGGTTGCAGATATAGAAGTCAGCGATCAGGATACCGCCAATCGGGGTAATGAACACGCCTAACAAGGAGAGGAAAGTCACAAAGTATTTATACAAGCCAACTGCAGCAATTGCAGTGCTGATCAAACCGACAATGAGGGTCAGGCGCATGCGGGGGACTTTGCTGATACCGTCCAGAGTATTCATAAGACCCAGTACGCTGGTGTACAGATTGTTGTCGTTCGTGGTCCACTGACCGATGATCAACACAAGAGCGCCGAACAGGCCCAAGCCGAGGGACAGAATCATAATCTCCACGATATTCCAGTTGTGGAAAGCGTAGTTGAAGAATGCACCGCACATCAAGATGGGAATATATCCCCAGCAATGACCGATGCTTACGCCGATCATGCAGTCCCGCTTGGACTTGGAGAAGCGGCTGAAGTCACCTACCATTGTAACACCTACGGCAAAGGAACCGACGACGGCGGCGATGCCCATGGGAATGGTGATCGGCGTGCTGACCGGCCCGGCGTTCCAGATGTCGCCGAAAGAAATCATGGAGCTTGTTTTCCAAACGGCAATGACGCAGAGAACCGCAAGCAGAGGCAAGCCCACTTCGCTGAGAAGCTTGATCGCCTTAAATCCGAAAATGGCGGTCAGCGACATGGTGATACCGCCGATAATTGTAAAAATCACAGGATTGACAGAGCTTCCGCTAGCGTGCTTGATGACAGAAGCAATCGTTGTACCGAACAGGTCTGCCTGGAATGCGTACCAACCAAAGTTGGAGATGCAGAGAATAATGCCGATGATCTTGGCACCCTGTATACCAAAGGAGCGGCGACAGGTAAAAGAAGTAGAAAGATGGGTATGCGCGCTAACAAGAGCATTGAGAGTACCGATGATGGTGATGATAATAGATCCGATTATGCTGACTAAAAGCATATCCCGGAAAGAGAGACCGTCGGCAAGCACACCGCCGGTAGCTAATCCGCTCAGGCCAAATCCCGCGCCAAGCCATACCATGCCCTGCTGATACCAAGTTTGTCTGGCGGTTTCGGGGACTGGAGTTTTTTCGTAGTCGTTGTACTTTTCTTCCAACGGAGCCTTGGTTGCAGTGTTATTACTCATATTATTTCCTCCCGCAATACGTCATTTGGCTATTTCTGCCTCATATGATGATTCTTCCCTACTGTGATCGAATCTACTGCTTGGGTTTGAATTGTACCGAAATAGGCCGCCCTTTGCAAGATGTTGGCGTAAAAAGAGTGCTTGTCTATTTCGGTACAAATTCATTCCCTAAATCATAAGAGTTCGTTGCAGGTTTGTGCGATCAGTCCTGAAGGAAGACGCAGTCCATATCAAATCCAAAGAATCGAGGATTAAGAATCTCCAATGCGCGTTCGCGCGTCCAGAGCTCGTGGCAGTGGAAGCCGAGAACGGCAACCTCCATTCCCTCGACGCAGTTCGGATTGGTGATGGGGTAGCCGGTAGCTTTTTCCACCACGCAAATGAGGTCCGGACAAGTGAGATTTACCTTGTCGTCGATCCACATTACCATGTTCTCGTTCTTGTACCAGATTTTTGAAGTCTGGTGTGCAAAAGCGCCTTCGCCGGCAATGTGAATCGTGCCAACGGTAAAGCCCTCCTTGATGCCCCATTCGGACTCGCCGGTGACGGTTCCCTGGAAAAGCAGCTTACCCTTTCCGGTGTCCAGGATCGCCTGAATGGGATCGGAACCGCGCTCAACAGCTTCTCTTTGGGCACGACCGACAGTAGCTGCATACGTTAATGCATTGGGAATGACCGCGTGACGCAGCTTGTCGCCCTTGATCGGGTGATCGGTCATACCAACCAACCCGCCGGATCCGATCGCCATATAGCGGGAGAGCGCTTCTGCGCGAGCATCATTTTCAACGTTTGTGACGATCGCCATGTCGCCGAATGAAGTACCGACAGAGAAAGGCGTGATGGGATTTTCCGTCACATAATAAGTGGAAAACTGAAGCTCCGGCACTGCGCGGCCGGCTGCATCTGCATCGACAATGTATTTGCCCGTACGAGCTGCGGCGGCCATGACTGCGCCGGTGTTTCCGCCACCATACTCAATCGAAACAAGGCCTTCGAACTGAACGCCCATGTACTCTTCCAGAGCCTTCACCGAGGTGGCGATCTCATCTCCGCGTTTCTGGCTGGTATCGCCCTTGGGGACGATAGAACCGCAATAATAAGGATTGGCATAGTAGCTGTCGTCGTTGATTTCATCGAAGGAGAGCAGCTTGAACTCGTGCCCGGCGTTCCAGGCTTTTTCGACGGCCTCTAACCCGCTCTCTAAGGAGCCGCCGCCGCCTGTACCAAGAATGGTGCAGCCAACCAAAGTGTCCTTGATTTCCTGAAGAGTTAGTTTTTTCATAAAGAAGCACCTCCAAAAATTTGTCTATTTTGAACAATTCCCTTGTGGATTGCTTGACAAAATTATAAGATATATGCAAAGGCGCTTCAATGTGCCATAGTACAAAATTTGATTTAAATTTCTGTAATTTTTATAATTTTCCATTTATTCTGCAAGTATAATTTGACATCTTAAGAAGGCTTGATTATACTGATGCATAATTAAAGGCAAGGAGGTGCTTGTTGTGAGCGTTACGGTAAGCGATGTTTTACAGCTGGATATTCTTAACTCTGCCAAGGTAATTGCAGGGAAGAATGGGCTTGACCGGGAGGTTTTGCGGATCAACTTTACAGATTGTCCGATCAATCCCCTTGTGGATGCAGACTTGATTTTAAGTGGAGATGCTTTTATCTGTAGCTTCTATATGAATAAAGATATGGAGGCAAAGATATATGATGCAATTTCGTTTTATATTCAGATGGGAAGCGCTTGTTGCATTGCGCTGAATGAGTTTCTGCCGCAGTTTCCGCAAAGTGTGATCGAACTTGCCGATTCGCGGGATTTTCCGATTATTCACATTGACGGGACAGTTCCTTATGGTGCGCTCATACGTGACATTTCCGAACTCATCATATCAGATCAATCAGAGTTATTACTGGAAAATAAAATTTTCCACCTGCTGAGCAAAGAACTTTCTGATGCTGAGCAGCGGAACATTTACAGGCACCTTGCACCGCATATTCAATCTGACTACACCGTTGTGCATGCGACCTTTCAGGGGCTGAGTCATCGGCGGCTTCAAATGCTGAAGAAAGATGTGGCGATACAATTTAAAGTGCCCCTATTTAAATATTTGGAAGGAGTCTTTTTTGTGCTGCCTTGTCAGGGGCAGAAAGAAATCAGCAGTATGCTGCAGCAGATGATGCCCATTTTTTCCTATTATGTGCCAGAGCATTCCATGGGCTACAGCTCGGCTGCGGTGGGCGTAAAGCAGTTTTCTTCTGCATTTCGCCAGGCCCTTTCGGCGGACGAAATAGGAGGAGTATTGGGAAAATCCCCAATGGGATATGATGCGCTGTCTGTCTATCAGTTGCTGCTACCGCTGAAGAATCATCAAATTCTGAGGAATTTTTGCAGCAGCATTCTTGACCCGCTAATAAAGCAGGATCTCTTGGAAACAGTTTCTGTATACCTTGAATGCAATGGAGATGTCAAAAGAGCGGCAGGCAAGGTGGGGAAACATGAAAATACAGTCCGATTTCGAATCGGTCAGGCAAAAAACCTGCTGAATTTAGATGACTATGAATTTATTGAAAAAGTATCCATCGCGCTTAAAGCGAGAGATATTTTCGGGCAGCAAATGGGGACCAACTAAGACTCTGCTAAGGAAAATATGAATCCGGCGACGTATTTGCAACAATTGGATTTTGAACCTGCTTTCTGGTCCGGGTAACCGGCAGAAAGCGCACGTATCGCTTGCGCCCGGGGCGGTTCCAGATGCTACCAACGGATCAGCGGTTTCCGGGCTGGGTGTCTTGATGCCCTCGCGCTTTTTGTAGGCGGTAGGGTTAAGTACCTTTTCCTCCTGCAAGAGCTTTGCGATCTGCATCTGGCCTCTCCCTTCCATGCACAGCTTGAAAATGTGCTTGACTACCAATGCCGCCGCTTCATCCACGACCCACTTTGTCTTGTCCTCCGGGTCTTTACGGTAGCGTTCTATGGTGTTGCAGACACTGCCTACAATCCCACAGACAGATGTCAGAATATAAATAATCAAAACCCGGTATCCTGTTTTATGCGACTGCAGTTAGCAGGATACCGAGTTTTATTTTGATTTGTGCTGTAAATTGAGATTTTGTCAATTCAGCAAAGTTAAGATGATTGTTACAGTCTACTGATTTGTTGTATGGAGAGGATAGGGCGGTAGTCGTACTCTTTGTTTGCAGCGGTGCGTTTTTGGAATGAAAAGCCTGACTGCGTCAGATTCAATTTGCCACTTCATTTTTTGCAGAAACTGTGGTATGCTACTTAAGAGGTGAGGACTGTGCAGTTTCGACCGTCTGTTTATGATGCCGCCGATCAGCAGGTGCCTTAGTTATTGAACCGGTGACACCGCAGGATGCCGTGACAACGACAACGGAGCGCGGTGGCAGACGGATTGGACCAGCGAATATATCTCAAAAGGTAAATTCGATGTCTATGGGCTGAAAACGCGGGTTGGCGAATTGGTGACCTTGGGAGCTTATGAGATCAGCGAAGATGTGGTTACCGTCCACATTGTCTATATGGAGAGTCAGGCGCGGCGCCGCGGTATTTGATTTGTGACGAGGCTGCCAGAGATATTTTTGTATCTTATTTAGAGGAGGGCTGACTATGGAAGATGCGAAATGGTACTTTACACATGAAACGGAAGAAGACAGATTATGGTATCGTATCTTTTTTGCGATGTGCCGGAAATTCGGCGTGTCGTGGCCGAAAGCCAGCGAGGAGCAGAAGGCTTTTATTGAAGAGATTACCCGAATCAATTATGAGAGAGAAATGGCAAAACGAAATATGACGGCGAAGCCTGTCCGCGGCTTCTTTGACGCAGAGACGTCTGCTTGACCCACACCGTGACCCACACGGGGAAATGAGCGGACAAAAACAATGGAGAGGATAGGACGTACCTCCCGCAATATACCGAGCGGAAAGGCTCCAAAAGCCCTGAAAACGGCCAGACGGAGCGCCCCGATACACTTCGTAATCAGCAGGTCATGTGTTCGAGTCACACCACCAGCTCCAAAATGTGTTGATGAAAGATGCAACGCCGAAAACGCCGCACGAAAGTGCGGCGTTTTCACATATAATGCGCCACTTTTAGAATGAAAAAGTTGCAAAAACTCGATTTTTCAAAATTTCAGTTTTGCCCAGCGAGAGGCGACATTTTGAAGATGCGCCCTGCCAGATTTGTGGTCTGGTGTGGTTCGAACACCGAGGCTTAAAAAAGAATAAAGAATAAGAAGGCAGGCCGCCGTTCGGCTCCCTATATGGGAGCGGACGGCGGCCTTTTTCGTCTCATTGGTGCTTATGTTGCTTTGCTTCGTTTGTCTATCATTCCTTGGTGGTGTTGGTAATAGCTTTTACTGGATCTTTCGGGTATGCTTGCGTTACAAAAAACGAGGAGGTATCCGAGAATGGCAACTACTAAAAACTTGTGTGCTCAGATTCCCATCGACCTACATGAGCGGGTCAGTGAAGAACGAGAACGGCTGGGTCAGACCACCAGTGAGTACATCACCAACCTCATCCAAGACTATTACAACATGATAGAAAATCAGAAAGGCGGCATTCAAATGACTGAAAAAGGCAGAACCATGGCATTCCAGATTCCCGAAGAACTCTTCCAGCGCATCAAGCGTCACTTGGAGCGCGAGACGCTCCGCAACGGCAAAAAGCTCACCCAGCGAGACTTCGTGCTGAACTTGATCACGCAGGCGCTGGACGAAGCGGACGCTGAGAACGCCGCAGAGCAGAACGCCCCCACTGAGGCCCCTGTCGCGCCCCGTGTGGCCGACGTGACCGCTCCAGCGAACACGGACACCCCCGACGAAGATAACGCCGTGTAAGCCCGCACAAAAGCCAAAACAAAAGAACACGATTTAGGGAAAGCCACCCTGGGCATCCGAATATATCGGATGCCCAGGGTGGCTTTTTGCGTTTCATCAGAAAGGAGGCACACATTATGGCAAGCGAGATCAGAAATCGCTTCACAGACACAGAAATGCAGATCGCCAGAGAAACGGACCTGCCGGAGCTGCTCTCCCACCTCGGCTATCAGGTGAAGCGCGTGGGACGCTTCCATACTACCACGGAGATGGACAGCCTGCGGATCAAGGACCGGCGTACCTGGTTCCGGTATTCCCAGAATACCGGCGGGGATGCCATCACCTTCCTCCAGCAGTTTTGCGGAAAATCCTTTCCGGAAGCGGTGGAGTACCTTCTGACCTTCCATGGGAAAGCCAGAGACGCACCCATTCCGCAGCCAAAGCCGATCAGCCCGAAACAGGAGTTTTCCCTGCCGCCCCGCAACGCGGATGACCGCAGGGTCTTCGCCTATCTCCGTAAGCGAGGTATCGCTGCCCAGGTGATCCGACAGTTTCTGAATGCTGGGCTGCTGTATGAGGATGTGGTACATCATAACTGCGTCTTCGTCGGCAGGAATGAATCCGGACAGGCAAAGTACGCGGGACTGCGCGGCACCTATGATCTGGACGGTCCCGGCTTCAAGGGAGACGCTCCCGGCAGCGACAAAAACACAGGCTTCTCCCTCCCGCACGATCCGCGCTCAGATCTGGTGCTTGTCTTTGAGGCACCCATCGATCTGATGAGTTACCTCACGCTCCACAGAGACACAACCAACGCCGTTGCTCTGTGCGGACTCTATGACGGCGCACTGCAGACCTATTTGCAGGCGCATCCGGAGATCCGCCGTATTGCGCTGTGTCTGGACGCGGACGAGCCTGGGCAGAAAGCCGCCCAGCAATTACAGGAAAAGTATCAGTTACAGGGGTATGCCGTTACCGTGGAGAAACCGCGCTGCGGCAAGGATTGGAACGAGTATCTGCAAAGAAAGATTTGCAGCCGGGAAAGGGGGCGATAGTCAAAAGAACATTGCTTTCAACGCGGATAAAAACAAAAAATATAAGGAGGACCTATGAATCTGAAAAAGAACCATTATTCCCGCAGAGCGCTGGCGCTGCTTCTGACGCTGGTCATGTGCGTGGGCATGATCCCCACCGCCTTTGCCGCCCAGCAGAACAGCTACCACGACCCCGCAGAACACTGGATGCAGGCATCCGGCCGTACCAATGAGCTGGACGCCAACAGTGTTGTGACCCGCGAGACCTTCAAGTGCGGTGAGTGCGGCAAGGCCACATCTTTTGAGGTGTTCCGCGTTCCCGAATATACCCGCAATGGCCAGCCGGCACTTAGCCGCAATGTGAAATATTCGGACGGCACGATGGTAGATGGTGTCGGTAAGGGTGATACCATGGACGGCATCCCCGGCAAGGACGCCACCTATACCGGATATCACTACACCAAAGCCGTCTGTGAAACCTGCGGCGGCATCAACACAAATATGAGCAAAAGCGAGTACGGCTATCTGAAAAATGTCTACTGGCTGTATGACTGTGCCGCCGCATTTACGCAGGAACTGGACGAAACCGTTTCCTACGAGTACACGGACGATACCTATCACACTGTCACCACCAAGGGCGGCACCTACTGCGCGTTCTGCTACGGCACCAATCATACGGTCAGCCGCAAGCTGGAGCGCCACAGCATGGTGACGGAAGTTCTGCCCCAGCCGGCAAACGGACGCTTCGCTACGGTAGAGAAGTGCCTCCTGTGCGATTATACCTGCTATGACTACACGGCGGCCAAGGCCGTTGTTGCCAGCTACTACGGCGTGGTAGACGGACAGCCCCATACCATCAGCGTTACGGACTTGTCTGAAGCTGGTGTCCGCACCGCTATCCGTTACGGCAACAGCGCGGGTAGCTGCACCATGACCTCCGCACCCAACTATACGGAAAAGGGTCAGTACACTGTCTATTACGAGATCACATACACCTGTGACGGTGTGGATATGACGGAAAACGGCGTGGCCTATGTCTGGCTGAGGGATGATACCACAGACGAAAACGGCAACTGCGGCTGCGGCTGCTCTAACCCCAACTGTGGCTGTCAGAACAAGCATTGCAACGGAAATTGCTGCACCGACAAGGGCTGCGGTGAAAACCACAAGTATATTCTGCTGGACAGCACCAAGGCTGGCTGCACCACCCTCGGCTATGACCGCTACCTCTGTACGCAGTGCGGCAAAGTCGAAAAGCGCGACTATGTGGACTCTCTGGGCCACGCATGGCAGGGCATCGTCATCCGCGACGCCACCTGCGAAACGGATGGCAAGCTGCTGGAGCTTTGCTCCCGCTGCGGACAGATGAAGCAGACCGCCACGCCCAAGGGCGAACACAGCTATGAGGTCTATACCGTGGCCGCCACCTGTACCAGCCCCGGTTATACCGTCCGCGAGTGCTCCGTCTGTGGGGATCGTCACATTGAGGACATCACGGCGGCGCTGCCTCACAATTACGAATCCCATGTCATCGCCGCTACCTGCGAGAACGGCGGCAAGACCATCCACCGCTGCGACGGCTGCGGCAGCAGCTTCGTCACAGACTACACCGATGCGCTCGGTCATAGCTGGGATGAGGGAACCCTCGTCACCAACGCCACCTGCACCGGCGAGGGCGTCATGGAATACCGCTGCACCCGCTGTGGCTACCACCGTTTGGATGCCGACCCCGCGGATGGACACATCCCCGGCGCTCCTGCTACCTGCACGGAACCCCAGCTCTGCACCCGCTGCGGCGCGGTGCTGAAAAACGCGCTGGGACACGATTACAAGTCCGAAGTGACCGCACCCACCTGCACCGAGATGGGTTACACCACCAACACCTGCGCCCGCTGCGGCGATACCACCAAGACCGACTATACCGAGCCTGCCGGTCATAAACCCGGCGACTGGATCATCGACAAGGAGCCTACCACCGACACTGCGGGCAGCAAGCACAAGGAGTGCGAGAACTGCGGAGAGAAGCTGGAAACGGCAGAGATCGAGAAAATCTACAACAGCGGCACCACGGACAGCAAGGGTGAGGCCATTGTAGGCGGCTACCTTGTGACCGTCACCGATACCGACACCAAAAATCCTGTGGCAAACGCCGCAGTTGCGCTCCACAAGGACAACAGCATCTCCATCCGCCTGCCCAACAGCCGTCTGCTGGACTACGCCGACCAGACCACCGTGACCGTGCAGCTTGTCAAGGACAAGTCCGCTGTGCCGGACATGAGCATCGCTGTCACGGATAAGAATGACAACTACGCCTCCGGCAAGACCGACAAGGCAGGTCAGATCACCGTTCCCACCGGCAGCGGCATGACCAACGAGGACGGCAAGGTCACTACTGGCTATGAGGATGCAGACGGCGACCGCTGGACGCTGACCGTCAAGGTCATCCGCACGGACACGAAGCGCCCCATCTCCGGCAGTGCAGTGTCCATCGGCAAGACCGGCAATATCACAGTGAAGCTGCCGGACGGCGCGGATCTGGACGCCAAGCATCAGGTGACGGTCATTGTCACCGACCACAAGAAGGCTCCCCAGCAGGGCAAAAATGTTGCGGTCAAGGGTGATCTCGGTCAGTCAGCCGCAGGCAAGACCGACAAAAACGGTGAGCTGACCGTCCCCGAAGTGGAGCAGACCGAGCGCCACGGCGTTTACATCGTCGGCTACACGGACGGCACCTTTGGCCCCAGCCGCAGCATGACCCGCAGTGAAGCCGCCGCCATCTTCGCCCGCCTGCTGGCGGAGAAGAACGGTGACACCATTTCCACGGCGGCAAATACCAAATTTGCGGACATTCCTGCCCACGCCTGGTATAGCGGCTATGTGAAGTATCTGAGCAACAACGGCATTACCTACGGTAAGAACAAGACCATCTTTGCCCCCAACGATGCCATTACCCGTGCTGAGTTTACCACGATGGCTGTCCGTTTCTTTGATGTGTACGGTGATGGCGACGCTGAGATCATGGAGCAGTTCAGCGGCTTCAACGATGTTTCTTCCGGCTATTGGGCGGCAGAATACATCAAGTACGCCGCGCTCCACGGTTGGATCAACGGCTATGGGGACGGCTCGTTCCACGCAGACCGCGAGATCAACCGCGCTGAGGTCGTCACCATTGTCAACCGCCTGCTGGGACGCGAAGCGGATGAGGACTACATTGCGGACAACCTCCGCAAGCTGAACACCTTCCCGGATGTCACGAAGCGCCATTGGGCATATTACGCCGTCATGGAAGCTGCCAACGCCCACACCGCCGTGCTGGGCGAGAGCGAAAGCTGGAGCAAGTAAATCGTATCCCCTGCGGGTGGTCTGAGAGCAGACCACCCGCACTTTTTAACTAAACCTAACCATTAAAAAAAAGGAGCACTGAATATGCTGAAAATCACTGCCATTGGCAATCTGACCCACGATGTGGAACTGAAGATGAATGAGACCACCGGCAAGCCCTACGCTATCCTGCGTATCGCCTCGGATCGCCGCTATAAGGATAAGGACGGCAACAAGCTCACCGATTTTATCTCCATCAAGGTGCGCGGTCCTCTGGCGGAGCGCTGCGCGGCGTTTGCGTGGAAGGGCTGTAAGCTGGCAGCCACCGGCGATTTCGAGACCATCACCTTCGCGGACGATCCCCAGTGCCAGCCCGGTTTCCTCATCAAAGCCAGCGATGTGGAATTCCTGTCTCCTCGCAAGGCGGAGGGCGCGGCACAGGCGGTGGAGGATATGTCCGCCAGTGAGGACGCCGCCTGATGAAAAATACCGGGATCACATACACCAGCGCAGAGCGCAGTCCTGTGATCCTGCCGGAGATGGCCGAACTGCTCCCGCCTTTGAGCGCGGAGCAGTCTGCCGCTCTGGAAGAGGATCTGCTGCGAAACGGCTGTTACGCCCCCATCATCGTCAATGAGGACATGGTGATCGTGGACGGGCATAACCGTCAGTCGCTGTGCGAAAAGCATGGCCTGCCCTATACGATGGCGGTATTTTCCTTTGAGGATCTGCTGGAAGCCAAGCAGTGGGCGCTGGACACGCAGAAAAATCGCAGAAATCTGGAAAAGTGGGAGCTGGGCAAGATCGCGCTGAAGCTGAAGCCGGAGATCGAGGCAAAAGCCAGGGCAAACCAAGGGACACGCACAGACCTTTCGGCAACATTGCCGGAAAGTTCCGATACTGTGGACACCCGCAAGGAGCTGGCAGAAGCAGTCGGCCTGGGTGAGCGTACCATGGGCAAGGTTATGCAGATCGACGAGAACGCCCCAGAGGTTATCAAGGAGGCTCTGGATAAGAAGGAACTGTCCATCAACAAGGGTTATGACCTGACCCGGCAGCTTCAGGACCTTCCGGAAGAGCAGCGGGAGCAGGCGGCCGCCGAAGCGCTGGAATACGAAAAAGCGAAAAAAGAACTGAAAAAGCAGGATGCCGAGATCGACCGAAAAGGAAAGATCGCGGCACTTTTCTGCAAAGCGTATGAAAAAGCCGTCCTGCTGACACCGTCCGAGGAAAATGTCCGCTGCTGGACGGACGGGACGCGGATGACCCCGGAGGAAATGCAGGATACCGTGAAGGAATCCCGCGAGCTGGCGGAGGTGTTCCGGACGATTGCGGATATCATCGAGCAGAAGATCCTGCCCGCGGATTGGAGGTGTGCCGATGCAGAAAGCGAAGAAAACGATGCCCAGCCGGACGGGAATCCCGCCTGACGCGCAGGCGGAGATTTTGCAAAAGCTGTCTGCCGAGACGAAGATCACTTCCTGTGAGATCGCGGAGATCTTGAAAAAGCATGATGTCTGCGGAGATATGGATGCGCTCCAGGACGCCTACCGGAAACGGCTGGGACAGCGTCTCCTGTCCGGCATCCGGGACGAGAACGGCAAGCGGGAAATCCTCTCCACCAGCGGCGGCGAGTATGTCATCGTAGATTGCTGCAATGACCCGCAGAAGCTGAAAGCCATCCAGCGCCGCATTCAGGCGCAGATGAATGGGCTGGATGTGTCTGCCGGGAAGGTGCATGGGCGCGTTCACTTTTTAGAGCGTTTTGCGGGCTGGGTAAGAAAGGAGCGGTCAGATGGAGCGGCATGACAAAATGCTATCCCCGGAGGAACAGCACGCGCAGCTTGCGCCGACGCTGGACGCAGACGGTTTCTCGCTGTATGCCGCCGCGGAAGAAGCCACCGGGCTCAAGGTCTATGAAGAATTTCCCTATGAGGATAACCATGGAATGTTTGAGATGGCAGACGGACACACGCTGCTGCGGTATTTGGAAGCGGCATACTTTAGGACCGTTACCTGGGAGATCGTCCCCGGCACGTCCTATGAGCGTGCTATTCTCGGTGAAGTGGATAAGACCACACCGGAGTATCGCACATTTTATCAAAAGATCTGCGCGGGTGCGGCAGCGCACATCAAAAAACGTATTGGGAAGGAGAGACAGAATGTGAAGGGACCGATCACAGAGATCAACAAAGAATCCTTCTGGGACCTGATCCATGAGGCAAAAAACGCCTGCGGGCAGGATATGGACGCCATGCTGGCCTATCTGAAAGACCGGCTGGTTTCTATGGGCCCCACGCAGGCACAGAATTTTCACGACATCATCCACGTCTATGAAGATCTCGCGGACAAGTTCGGCTTGTGGGACGCGGCAGGGATCATGAAAGAATACGGCTGCAGCGATGATGGGTTTATCGACTTCCGCGCCTGGCTCATCGCACAGGGGCGCGAGGTCTATTTTGCCGCGCTGGCAGACCCGGACAGCCTTGCGGATGTCGTTCCCTACGGAGATTGCTGCTTTGAGCAGTTGAGCTATGTCGGGGACTATGCCTACGAGCAGCTCACTGGAAAAAGCGCCTATGATCAGACAGATTGGAGCGCATATGAAGCGCTTTTGATGAAGTTGGAACAGGATATCGTTTATAAGGGCGGCATCGAGTTTCCCAGAGAGGGCGCGGATCTGAAGAAATATCTGCCCCGGCTCTGTGCGAAGCATCCGGAGTGGGACGGTCAAACGCGCTGGAATCCGCAGCTGAAGGAGATCCGGGATCTGATCCATGCCGGAAAGGACTATGACCGGCGCCAGACATCAAATAAGAAGAAACGCAGCCGTGGAGGTGAGGCAAGATGAGCGAGTCCATGATTGTTGGTGTCGACCACGGCTATGCCGCTATGAAAACAGCCCATTTCTCATTCCCCTCCGGTCTGGTGGCATATGAGCATGAGCCGTATACGCTGAAGGACGTGCTGGAATACGGCGGAAAATTCTATGTGGTGGGCAGCGGGCGTCAGGCGCTTCAGAAGAACAAAACGCAGACAGAGGACTACTACCTCCTTACGCTGGCAGCCATCGCAAAGGAGCTCTCCTTCCGTCATGCGGAGCCTGCAGCAGAGATCCATCTGGCGGCCGGACTGCCCCTCACCAGCTTCGGACGGGAGAAAAATGCATTCCGGGACTATCTGCTCCGGGATGGGAAAACGGTGAATTTCCGCTATGAGGGACAGGAATACTCTATCGCTATCCGCAAGGTGTCGCTGTTCCCGCAGGGCTATGCCGCGGTCTTGACCCAGTGCATCCTGCTGGATGAGCCTTCTGTGATCGTGGCAGATATCGGTGGCTGGACCGTGGATCTGATGCGTTTGGACAACCGTATCCCCAATGCATCGACCTGCCGCAGTCTGGAACTCGGTATGATCCGCTGTCTGGATGAGATCGGTGAGCAGATCCGCCGCGCACTGGGCCTGTCTATGACGGCGGCACAGATGGAAAGCGTGCTGCGCGGCGATGCTGTCCATATCAACGAGGATGCCAGAAAAATTATTGACCGGCAGGCAGACGCCTATGTCCATCGCCTGCTCTCCGCCATTACGGAGAGCGGACTGGATACCCGTGCCATGCCTGCTGTTTTTCTGGGCGGCGGCGCGGCGCTGCTGAAGCGGAATGTATCCGCTGCGGACGGCCTTTGCCGCCCAGTCATCCTTGACGATGTATCCCTCAACGCCAAAGGCTATGAGCGGCTGGCAGAGCGGCTCACAAAGAACGATGAGCAGTAACAAAAAGCGGATCAATCTGTCATTTTCCATGTCCTCGCCCATCCAACGCAGGGCGTGGAAGAAGCTGACGGAGATCCCCGCAGGACAGCGTACCGCCGCGGTCTGCCGCATGGTCTGTGAGTATAAAGGGCAGCAGGAACTGCTGGACGCCGTTCGCCAGACCATTCGGCAGGAACTGCGGGGAGTGCAGCTCACCAAAGAAGAAGCGCAGGATAGCGGCAGAGCCGGGGATGTAGATGAAAGCGTCCTCGGCTTTTTGCTTGCCCTGCAGGAAGGAGATGAGATGACCTGATCCGATATTTTGATATGTTCGCCGGCATCGGCGGCTTCCGCACGGGATTGACCCGCGCGGGCGGTTTCCGGTGTGTAGGACACTGCGAGATTGACAAATACGCCAATGCCAGCTATGAGGCCATTTATGAGCCGGGAAAGGAGGAACGATATTATCCAGATGCCACAAAAATCGACCCCGCAGACCTGCCAGACTTCGACCTTCTGTGCGGAGGATTCCCTTGTCAGACATTTTCAATCGCTGGCAGAAGAAAGGGTTTTGACGACACCCGCGGCACTCTCTTCTTTGAAATTGCCCGATTGGCTCAATCCAAACGACCTTCGTATCTTCTGCTCGAAAACGTTCCGGGACTGCTGTCGCATGACAAAGGCCGGACGTTTTCTGTCATCCTCGCCACGCTTAATGACCTGGGGTACCGCGTGGAATGGATGGTGCTTAACAGCAAACATTTTGGAGTCCCGCAATCCAGAAGGCGGCTGTTCCTTATCTGCTATCTTGATCCCCGATGCGCCGGAAAAATATTTCCTGTCTTCGGCACAGGTGGAAAAGCTCTTATACAAGTTCTCGGAGGCTCGCAAGGCTCCCGTGTCTACGACGCAGACGGAATAGCCTGCACGCAGACTGCCGGCGCTGGAGGTGTGGGCGGCAAAACAGGATTGTATATCATTCCGCAGGACAGACCCTTTGTGGATCTATGTGCCGGGGAGGCGAGACAAACGGAGGCTGCCCGCTGCCTCACTGCCCGTTATGGTCAGACAACGCTGTCTAATCATAGAGCAGAACGTTCCGGCGTTCTGCTCATCAAGGAAGCCACGAAAAAAGGCTATAAAGAGGCGAATCCCGGTGACAGCGTCGATCTCGGCTTTTCCGGGAGCAATACCCGCCGTGGTCGTGTGGGACAGGATATCGCCCATACATTGGAGACGAGCTGCATCCAGGGCATCGTGGAACGTGGCGGACGCATCCGGCGTCTGATGCCGCGGGAGTGTCTGCGGCTGCAGGGCTTCGATGAGTTGCAGATCGACCGCATCCTCGCCATCCAGTCTGATGCACAGGCGTATAAGCAGGCAGGCAACAGCGTCACCGCCAATGTCATTGAAGCCATCGGGCGCCGTATCCGGGAGGTGGATGCGGAACTGAAAGCCGGTGCTGCCGCATGATCGGGATGAAGGATCAGTGCTTTGGCGTTGAGGTCGAGATGACGGGACTCACTCGCAGGCAGGCTGCGCAGGCACTGGCCAATTATTTTGGCACAGAACCTTACTATGTGGGGGGCGGTTACGATAAATGGAGCGTGAAAGACCCGGATGGCAAGGCGTGGAGCATCATGAGCGATTCCAGCATTGTTACGGAAATGAAAACGGAAAGCGGGTATATACGCACAAGCAACATCGAATACCGGGTCGAGATGGTAACGCCAAAGCTCACCTACGCGGAACTGCCCAAGCTGCAGGAATGTGTCCGGCAGGTGCGCCACGCAGGAGCCAAGGCCAACAGCTCCTGCGGCATCCATGTCCATGTGGACGCAGCCAATCATAACCGGCAGAGTCTGAAAAACCTCATCGGCATCATGTACTCCAAGGAGGATATCCTGTTCAAAGCGCTGCAGGTCAATGAAAGCCGGGCGTCCCGCTGGTGTCAGAAGGTGCGGGAACCCATGCTGAAGCAGGCACGCAGGCTCTCATCGGATGAGACAAGGGATCTGACGCAGTTGGAGAATATCTGGTATGAGGGAGATAACGGCAGCGCAGACCACTATAACTGGACCCGCTATTACGCGCTGAATCTGCATTCGGTCTTTTACCGGGGGACGGTGGAATGGCGCTGTTTCAATTCCACGCTCCATGCGGGAAAAGTTGCTGCCTATGTGAATCTGTGCCTTGCCATCTCCGCCCAGGCTATCGCCCAGCGCAGCACGGTCATGCGCAAGACCCACAGTGACAATGAACTGTTCACCTTCCGGGTCTGGTTGGTGCGGCTGGGACTCAACGGCGAGGAATTCAAGCATACCCGTGACCACCTGTTGGCAAATCTGGACGGTGACCGTGCATGGCGTTTCGATAAGGACAGCTATGCAGTCAACAAAAAGAAGAAAAAATCCAGAGAAATGGAGAGGTGAAGCCTTTGAAGATTCAAATTGAAGATACCGTGTACGAAGGGACCGCAGCCGGGATCATGGAACAGCTTCGGGATCTCAGCTTTGATCCCACAGAGTTCCCGGATGTGGAGACCTACATCTGGTTTGTACAGAACAATGTTATCCGCACCACGGGAATGGACTGTCCGCTGCCGGATGGCGATGCGGAGACACAGGCGTCAGCCCTGCTCCGTCATCTGGAACGCTTTGGCGCTCTAACGATGCTGGAGGTGTGACGTGGAGGAAAACCTGTATTTTGCTTACGGCAGCAACCTTGATCTGGAGCAGATGGCGCAGCGCTGTCCGGACGCCGAGATCGTGGGGCCGGTCAGGCTGGAAAACTACGAACTGCGGTTCCGCGGCAGCGGCTTTGCTACCGTTGCGCCGAAAAAAGGCAGTACTGTCCACGGACTGGTGTGGAAGATCACGCCAAACTGCGAACAATCTCTGGACCGCTATGAGGGGTATCCCCGCCACTACACGAAAGAAACCGTGACTGTTAAAGACGCGGCTGGCGCTGAGCTCCCAGTCATGGCCTATATCATGGCAGAGCCGTATTGCCGCCAGCCTGCACTGCCGTCCCCATATTATTACCGCGTGATCCAGCGGGGCTTTGAAGCCAACGGCCTGCCGGTGGAGTCATTACAGGCTGCGTGGGACAGGACCGTTGACGAGGTGTTCTCCGGAAAGCTGGATAAGCCGAGGAATAAGAAATCGGAACGACGCAAAGAGCCGGAACGGTAATGGCTCTGCCGCAGCAGAAAGAAATAGCCTGTTTGCAATTTCCGCCGCGTGTGTTACAATATCCCCTGTTTGCGGGAGGGGTGCGGATATGTTTTACACGATGGAGGAAGCCGCTATTATCGGCGGCTTTCTGGAACTGTATCTGGAACGGGACAGCGTGGACCCGGCCGTGCGGGAACGGCACCGGAAATTCCGGCAGGGACTGATGCGCGGCGCTCTGGAACGGGCCGATTATGAATGGGCGGCTGCGACGCTGGGATTCCTGCGTCCTCAATGGTGGCCGGAGCATGAAGATCATCGGGCGTTGGAGAATGCCCTGCTGAAGACCTGGACATTGGCATCAAAAAGAGAATAAGAATCACCATTTGCGGCAACGGCAGAGGAATCTGTCGCTGCCGCTTTTCTTTTGGGAAGGAGGAACCCATATCAGCACAGAAAAAATGAAAGTCCTTGTGGTGCGCCCCATGGAACTGCCTGAAGTGCAGGAGATCGACCACACCCTTTCTGCCATGCAGGAACTGGTAGGCGGCACCATTCAGGCAGTCTACCCCTTCGATGACCCGGTGGCGCTCGTCTGCAATGACGAGGGCAAGCTGCTGGGCCTGCCGTGGAACCGCGCCCTGACCGATGATCACGGTGTGCCGTATGACATTGTCTGCGGCACATTTTTTGTTGCCGGTCTTAAAGAGGATGATTTTGCCTCGCTGACGGAGCAGCAGATCGAAAAGTACAAGGACAAATATAGCAACGAAATGATCCTCTCTGTTCCGAAACAGCCGGAGGCACATAAGAAACCAATGAAAAAGGAGAAACATGAATATGAAAGATAACTGCATTTTGACTGCTGAGTCAGTCACCGAGGGACATCCCGACAAGCTCTGCGACACCATCGCGGACGCGGTGGTAGATGCCTGTCTTACGCAGGACGCCGCTGCCCGCATTGCCTGCGAGGTCATGGCCACAGCCGGAAAGATCATCGCCGCAGGCGAGATCACGGCAGCCAAGATTCCGGACATCCCTGCCATTATTTGCAGAACGGTGCGGGAAGCCGGATACGGCGGCAGCGACTATGAGGTGGAGGTCATCACCCATGAGCAGAGTCCCGACATTGCGGAAGCTGTGTGCGGCGGCACGGAGACCGGCGCAGGAGATCAGGGAATCCTGTACGGCTTTGCCTGCGATGAAACAAAGGAGCTGCTGCCTCTGCCTGTGGTGCTGGCCCATCGACTGACCCGCCTGTTGACCGATGCCCGCAGGCAGGGCATCATCCCCGGCCTGCGTCCGGACGGCAAGGCACAGGTGTCTGTGGAATACCGCTCTGGAGTCCCGTGCCGCGTTGCCGCAGTGGTGGTATCCTGCCAGCATGAGGAGGAACTGCCCCTGCCGGAACTGCGCCGGGACATCCTGCGCCATGTGATCCGACCCGCCATGCAGGAACTTCCGCTGGACGAGCATACCGAAGTGCTGGTCAATCCGTCCGGTCGATTTGTCCAGGGCGGTTTTGAAGCGGACACCGGACTCACCGGACGCAAGCTGATGGTGGATACCTACGGCGGCCTCGCCCCTCATGGCGGTGGCGCGCTGTCCGGCAAGGATGGAACGAAGGTGGACCGCAGCGGCGCGTACATGGCCCGTTATATTGCCAAGAATATCGTAGCGGCAGGACTGGCAAAGCGCTGCACCATCAGCCTTGCCTATGCCATCGGCAAGGCACAGCCTGTGGCGGTGACGGTGGATACGGAGCATACCGGCATCTATTCCGATGATGTGCTGGAACAGGCTGTCTGCACGGTATTCAACCTGACGCCGGACGGCATGATCGGAACGCTGGGACTGGATCAGCCCATGTTCCAAAAGTTCTGCAATTACGGACACTTCACCCATGCGGACGCGCCCTGGGAGCGCACGGATATGACAGAGGTGCTGGAATGTGCCTGTCGTGCCAAGGACATGGGCGTATCGGACCGATAACAGAAAAGGCCCGCGAGAGATGGTCTCTCGCGGGCGTGTTATCACTGCACGGAATCCTTGAATGCCTTGCCGGGCTTGAAAGCCGGCGCTTTGGAAGCGGGGATTTCAATGGTGGCTCCGGTGGCGGGATTCTTGCCGGTGCGGGCGGCGCGCTCCTTCACCTCGAAGGTGCCAAAGCCCAGCAGCTGTACCTTGTCACCGGACTTCAACGCAGTCTGCAGCGTGTCGACAAACGCATTCAGAGCGGTGTCACAGTCCTTCTTGGTCAGGCCGCTGGCATCCGCCATAGCGGTGATCAGTTCTGTTTTATTCATCGTATTTCGTCTCCTTCATATCTAAAATGACTGGAAATGATATGCGCTATTATAGCAGACTCCCCACCTGCTGACAATACTGCCAGCAAAAACAGAATCAGAGAGGATGATCACGATTTCAAAAGAAAAGAAGAACACCCTGCATATTGCGTCCTGCTCCTTCGGCAAAGACAGCCTTGCCACGATCCTGCTGGCGCTGGAGCATGGGGAACCGTTGGATGAAGCGGTCTACTGTGAGGTGATGTTCGATAAAAGGACCTCCGGCGAGGTGCCGGAGCATCGGGCATTCATCTATGAGACTGCGCTCCCCAGATTGGAACAGTTGGGGGTCCCTGTCCGTGTGCTGCGTTCGGATAAGACCTATCTGGACCTGTTTGCCGGAGCCATTACCCGCGGTCCGAAAAAAGGACTACGGCGCGGATTCCCTCTGTGCGGGCATTGCTACGTTCAGCGGGACTGCAAGCTCCGTCCCATCCGCCGGTATAACAAGACTCTGACGCCGGATGCTGTGCAGTATGTGGGCATCGCCAGCGATGAGCCGGTGCGCTTGCGCCGCTTGCAGGGAAATCAGGTGTCCCTGCTGAAAAAATATCACTACACCGAAGAGGATGCAAAGCAGCTCTGCCAAACGGCAGGGCTGCTTTCACCTGTCTATGCGTTTACAAACCGTGGCGGCTGCTGGTTTTGCCCGAATGCCAAGCGGAAGGAACTGCGGCATCTCTATGACAACCATCCGGAGCTGTGGGTGAAAATGCTGGAGCTGCAGGCAATGCCGGGAAAGGTGTCCGAGAAATTCAACCGCACGGAGCGCTTTTCCGACATCGATGCGGCATTCCGAAAAGAAGATGCCCTGTGCCCAAAAGCGGCATAAAAAAGGAAAAGGAGATGAGAACCATCAGCAATCAGAAATATGAGATCACAGACATGGCCCATGAGGAATATCCGTTCCTGCACCGCATCCGTGCGCTGCGGGATATCTGCGGCGAGATCCGCGCAGGCGACATAGGCGGTTTCGTGGAAAGCGAGAGCAATCTGTCCGCGGAGCCGGGAGACTGCGCATGGATCTTCGATGACGCCATTGCAGCGGGTGACGCCTATGTGGATCGGGATGCCTGTCTGCGGGGCGACGCCATTGCCTGTGGCAGCGCCTATGTTTCCAAAGGCAGCGTGATGAGCGGCCACAGCCGCGCCGAGGACAACGCCTATCTCCGCGGGGCCTCCATGACCGGAAAAGCGCTGGCTTCCGGAAACGCGCAGATCATTCACGATCCCCATACGATGGGGACTCCCATCCTGTCCGGCAACTGCAAGGTGTATGGCACGGTGCAGGGGGATATCCGCATCACCGGTTCTGCCGTGATCCTGCCCTGCGAGGAAGTCCGCAACGATACAAGGGATACCTTTGTCCTGAGCGGCAAGAGCCGGAGCGTGATCCGCGGCATCGGGCGTGAGACCTTGAAACCTCTGCAAAAAGAAGTAAGTCCTATGAAAACAAAAACGCCAAAGAAACGAGGTGTGGAGCGATGACCGTGTATGAGCAGGAGCTGCGAAAGCTGTTTGAACACAGCGATCTCGTGGATCGGCCTCAATTCTCCGGGCGTGTGTGCGTGGGAGATCTCGGAAAGGACCTGCGTGTACGGGCGGAGTTTCTCTCTACCCATATCTCCAGCCAATATGACGCCATCCGCCTCACGGTGCTCAACCGCACGGAGGGCGTGGTGGACCGGACGCTGCTGCGCTTTCAGGATGTCTGGGGTAAAAAGCAGGTGCCGAACAATCCCAACTTCCGCAGCGGCGTCATTCCCCACCTGTGGGATGACTACGGAAAAGTGGAATGGTACGCCTATCATCCCACTGCCGCGGACTATGCCGCTCTGCGGGATGCCGTCGGTCAGTATCTGTCCGCATTCCGGGAGCGCACGCCGGAGCTGGAACGGAGCGGCCCCAAGCTGGTCTATATCTGTGCTCCGCTGCGGGGCGATGTGACAAACAATGTGGAGTTTGCGCGGCAGAAAGCGCAGGAGGTGTTTGTGGAGGGAAATATCCCTATCTGTCCGCATCTGCTGTTCCCGCCTGTCGCAGATCCCGACGATCCCGCCCAGGACGAGAAAGCCAGGGCGATGGGACCGCGCCTGCTGGAATCCTGTCAGCAGATGAATGTGTACGGTCCGGTCTGGACGGATGGGATGTGGCAGGAGATATACAAAGCCGGCGAGCTGGGCATCCCCGTGTTGACGGATCAGAAAACTATTGGACGGACGCCGCCTGCAAGACGCCTCGGCAGAAAGGAGCGATAAATGCCGATTGAAAAGATCACCGCGGACGATCTGCGGGATATGGAGCATCAGGAGGGACTGGTGCTGCAGGGCTGCGGCGGAGAGGCGCAGGAGTGGCTGGATGGCATCAACGACCTGTTGACGCAGGACGGCATCCTGCAGAATGGCAGCCGCTTTGAGACGGTCAAGGTTTTTCAGCACGATGGACTCAACAATCTGCTGTTCCCCTTCGAGAACATTCAGGTGGATATGGGGAAGCTGGCGATGTGGCGTTTGCAGACCCACGGCGCATTCGGCGGCACATGGCTGTCCGACTATGTTCCCAACAGGCTGGGCGGGTTTCGCTCCGCCCGGCAGGAGAACCCCCGCCCTCTCTGCCCTCTGCTGGGGCAGGACGGCAACATCTTCCATCTGATGGGTATTGCCGCCAGAGTTCTTCGGCAGAATGGCATGGCGGCAGAAGCAAAGGAAATGCAGACCCGCATCATGGGCGGAGCGTGCCACAGCTACGAGGAAGCACTGGGAATCATCAGCGAATATGTGGAGACGGAGCTGTCTCCGCCCCGCGAAAATCGAACGAAAAAGAAGGAGAAGCATGAGCATGAGCGATAATCAGAAATGGAGCATCCTCCAGGGTGATGCCCTGAAGGTGCTGGGGACCTTTGCCCCCAACACCTTTGACGCTGTCATCACCGATCCGCCCTATGCGTCCGGTGGGCGCACCCAGACGGAGAAAAACAAATCCACAGCCAGAAAGTATTCCAGCATGGGCGAGAACGCACCGCCCCCTTTCGATGGGGACGCCAAGGACCAGCGCTCCTGGACCCGCTGGGCGGCGGAGTGGTTGTATGAAGCGCGAAAGGTATGCAAGAGCGGTGCGCCGGTATGTATGTTCATCGACTGGCGGCAGCTTCCCGCGGCGACAGACGCTCTCCAGTGGGCTGGTTGGATCTGGCGCGGCACCGCAGTTTGGGATAAGGGCAACAGCCGCCCGCAGAAGGGGCGCTTCCGTCAGCAGGCGGAGTATATCGTCTGGGGCTCCAACGGCGATATGCCCATCAGCCGTCCGGTCCCGTGTCTGCCGGGGGTGTTCAAATACGGCAATCCCCAGAGCCGCATCCATCTGACGGAGAAGCCGCTGCAGCTGATGCGGGACATTGTGAAGATTACGGAACCGGGCGGGCATATTCTGGACCCCTTTGCCGGCAGCGGTACCACGGTGCTGGCGGCTGTGCAGGAGGGCTATACCGCCACCGGCATCGAAGTCACAGACACCTATGCGGAGCTGGCACGGGAACGTATTCGGAAGGAACTGGCGTGCGCCGCCTGAGTCTGCGCTGTGTGGCAACAGCACTTGCTATGCGCCTCTTGTGGCATTCTTTGTAGAGGAACAGACGAGCTATTATCAACAGGTAGAAGGATTCGTCCTTCCCTTCGACGCAGTTCGAACTACTGCACGAAACAGCAGGCAGAAAACGGAAGAGATCGAGCGTTGATTCAATATTTGAACGGGCAGGGTGTCTTGATGACACCCTGCCGTTTCTATTTTGGGTGTTACATTGACACCCTGTGCGGAAGGACCCTGCGAAACCGGATGTCTGGCGCTGCTGCCAGACATTTCTTTTTTCTGGAAAAGGTGCGGACCGTGTCCGCCTGTATTGGAATCAACCTACCTCTCAAAAAACGCCCCGCTGACGGCGGGGAACAGCCAACGCCGCCGTGGGCGGCGCTGGCGCAAGCATCGCGCAAATGTACATTTGCACAGCTTGCCGAGGATACCCCGGTCCCCTATGCCGCCTGCTGGCGGAAAAACTTACGGCTATACGCCGCAGGAAGGAGAAAAATGTGGATGAGAACAAGAAAGAACACCATCTGCACATCGTACTGACAACACAGCAGTATCAGCTGCTGTGCCGTCAGGCCAAAGAGTGCAGGCTGACAAAACGGGCATATCTTGCACGGCTTATTGAGGGACGACCGGTCAAAGCCCGCCCTACAAAAGAAATTAAAGAGCTCCGGACGGAAATACATCATATCGGCAACAACATCAACCAGATCGCCCGCAGCGTCAATGCAGGAATTGCGAAGCCGGAGGATGCCAAACGGGGACTCTATCTTCTGGATCAGGTATATGAGCTTATGTTTCAGGTGGCGAATAAGTAGTGGCCGTTACCAAAATACTTCCCCGTAGCGGTGGCCTGCAGCAGGCCATTGATTATGTCCTCAATGGGGATAAAACGGATGACTGTATCTTAACGGCTCACTTCAACTGTGATCCAGGGCGTGAATACCGCCAGATGATGCAGACCAAGCGGGAAACACACCGGACAGACGGGCGTCAATGTTACCACATTATTCAATCATTCCGCCCCGGTGAGATCACACCGGAACTGGCGTTGGAGATAGCCAAAGAATTTGTGCGGGAACACTTGGACGGCTTTGAGGTTGTGATTGGGACCCATGTAGACCGGCATCATATCCATTCGCATATTGTATTTAATTCGGTGAATGCAGATACCGGCGAAAAGTATCACAGTACGCAGCAAAGCTACTACCAGCAGATCCGTGCCATTTCAGACCGACTCTGCCGGGAGCATGGATTGTCCGTCATCGTGCAGGGCGCGCCCGCCAGGTCGGTCAGCTACATTGAGTGGCTGCGCCAGTCCAGGGGGCAGCCCACCTTCCGTTCCATGCTGGAGGCAGATCTGCATGACGCCATCCGGGACGCCAACGACCTCGGCCACTTCTTCCTGCTCATGGAGCATAAGGGGTATGAGATCCATCATGGCGGCAGGCTCGGTTTCCGCCTGCGTGGACAGGAGCGATTTCAGTACCCCGGCAGGCGAGATCCGCTGTTCACAGAGGACGGAATCCGTGCTGCCATCCAGGGCAACCTGGAACAGATCGAAGCGGGACTGCGGCCTGTCTTGCCTGCGCTGCCGGCGTATCAGCCGTACCGGAAGCATCCCAGATACAGCGGTTTTCTTGCCCTCTATGTGCATTATCTCTATTTGCTGGGTAAGATCGGGCAGCGGCAGTATCCGCCCCGCATGACGTCGCATCTGCGGCAGGCGGTCATGCGCTTCGAGCAGTATCAGGCGCAGTTCGCGTTCCTGCGGGAAAATAACATCACAACGCCTGCTGACATGGCGGCATTCGAACAACGCACAGAGGAAACGCTGGGCAGATTGACAAAGCAGCGGACCCTCCTCAATGTGCGGAAGAAGAAACGCCAGCCGCTCTACGCGGCGCTGGCAGACGCGGAGGCGCTGGAACCCAGCAGAGCGTTATACGAGGAAGGGCTCACCGGCATGGAGCAGGAGTTTGAGCAGTACATGAAAGCCGTGAAGCTGCTGGAGGACAGCGGCGTTCCGCAGGAGGTGCTGGAGAAAGAAAAGGCAGAAGTGTATGAACAGCTCTCAGAGGTGAATCGGAAGATCCGGGCAGAGCGGGAAAAGCGGAAGCTCTGCCATGAGATACAAAACCAAGTGCCTGTCATGGAACAGGACATTCAAAGAACAGAAGAACACCAGAAGGAGGTGCGGGAACATGAACATCGGAGGCGGTGAAGCGGCGGACCAGCTGGTACGCATGATGCT